>Ga0193730_1000078_pt1 | contig 35718 bp, 34 predicted proteins | sample U1a1metaG_FD_144919 | JGI IMG/M metagenome (GOLD analysis project Ga0193730, IMG submission 144919) | Soil microbial communities from a riparian zone of the East river system, Colorado, United States - U1a1 | ecosystem: Environmental > Terrestrial > Soil > Riparian zone | place: USA: East River...
CCAACGCATCCCATTGAACAGCTTTTCATCGATTGCACCCGACGGTGCTGGAGTCGGAGATGGAGCGGTTCGAAGAGAAGCTGGAAAAAGGAAAACAGAAACAGCGAACGCGATTCGAACCAGGTTAACGGTACGGCAATTCGGCCTAATCATCCGCCTAAAGTGAAAAGCTTGCGACTTGGTTCAACTTGAATTGCGCGTAAACGCGAGACTGGAACATGTTTCCGGGGAGCACAGGCTGCTAGCCTGTCCTTTTCGGCAGCTTGCCGAAAAGCTCGTGGTGCAATTCAAATTTCGCTTCGCGAAAAATGTCGTCGGCAAGCTGCCGACGACTGCAGGCAAGCTGCCTGCGCTCCCCAGAACTCCGTTCGTTAGGCGTTAATCGCAGCCATCTCGGGCGCGTGCGCTGCAGGCGCCGATCCAGTAGTTGAGCCGCCGCTGAAGTGCCTTGCAGCGTAATACGAACCAATCACCAACACTGCTGCGATAAGCTGGGCCACGAGCGTTTCAACTGTTGCGAATACCGCAAACCACAGGCCCATCCAAGGTGGCAAATAATCTTTCAGGGAATCGATTGGAGTAGTGGAAATCCAATGTGCCAGCTGCATTTCCTGCGCTTGCTCGCCTACCATAACCAACAACACGCCCCCGAGAAGAATGCCGGTAACGATTAACATTTTGCGGTACGGCAGACGCTGTTGGAGAATAAAGGTCAGCACGGCCACCATGGCCGTAAGCATCATCCCCAGCAGTGCTCCTTTGAGCACCACTCCGCCGCCCAGTCTCAGATGATAGCTCTGCAGAAACAGGACGACTTCGAATCCTTCCCGATAGAGAGAAGTGAATCCGAGCAGGACTAATCCAAACCAGAGGCGCCGGTGCGAGATCTCAGCGCCGCGCGCATTTTCGAGCAACGCTTTGCGTCGGCGATTATGCGCGCGAATCCATCCGCCCCAATAAATCTTGTGGAAGAACCAGTTCATAATCACCAGCAGAACAATGATCGCGAGGAGGCCGGTGGCAGCCTGCAGATCGAGTGCGGAAACATTGTCGCTGAGCGAGCCGACGATGCGCACTGCTATAACCCATGTAATCAAGCTGGCGATAAAGGCCAGGCCCGCACCGAGCGCGACCGGTTGGCGATGCACGCGTTTGGCACCAATCATACTGGCAGTGATGGCAGCCAACACAAGAATGCACTCCAATCCCTCTCGAAAAACGAGAATGCCGATGTCGAGGAACGCGACGGTGGGGCTCGTGTTGGGGCGCATTGGATCAGGCGCGCCGTGTGCCGTAACTCCCTGCCAAAGCAGCATCGCGGCCACAAGAAACGCCGCTGCGATAACGCCGATGCGCAGAGCAGGCTTCATTTGCGCCTAAGTTTATCACACGGACAAGGGGACTGCTGCCGATTGATTGCTTTTTTTTAGCGGCTGATTGCTCGTGCTAAGGCCACGTCGATTCATTATTTCATTCAGGCAACGATTGCCGGTGCCGTAACAGTCCACTAGGATCGGGGCGAAAATGTCCGAATACGTTCTGCGTCATCATTTGAAAGGCGAGGGGAGCCGTCTCGCGTTAATGTCAGAATTGCTCGATCCGATGCATCGCCGGTACATCGAGGCGCTCGGAATTATTAAGCCCGGCGCGCGGACACTCGAAGTGGGATGTGGCAACGGATCGATTTCCGCATGGCTCGCCGAGCAGGTAAGCCCTGGAGGAAAAGCAGTGGCGGTCGATCTGGACCTGTCGCTAATCGAAGTGCGTGCGCCCAATCTTGAATTGCGCCAAGACGACATAGTTGCTGGTCCGGTGGAGCGCGGCAGCTTCGATCTGGTAACCGCTCGAGCTGTGCTTCATCATATTGCTGATGCAGAAGCGGCGATTAAGAATTTGGCTGCAAGCGTGCGTCCGGGTGGTGCGCTTCTACTCATTGAGCCTGATTTTCTCCCTGTCAGCGTCGCCGAGCCGCCGGAAGTCCGAGCGTTTTGGGATGGATGGCTCGCATGGTCGCGCGAACGCGGGATCGATTACTACATCGGGCGTGAGCTGGCGCCGCGACTGGCAGCGCTGGGCTTAAAGCAAATAAGCGGCAATGCGGAAACCGCCATCTATAACGGAGGCTCGCGATGGGCTGACTACTGGACGCAGACGATCAGCGAGCTTCGTGGCGATCTGATAGCTTCCGGCAAACTTAACGACGCGCTGGTGGACACATTTCTTGATCATTGTGCCGACTCGCGTTGGTGGACTGAGACTATTGCCTTCAGCGCAGTGCACGGCCGCGCAAAACCGTTGAGCAAACGCAGACGCACGAGCCGGGTGGTTGTGATTTTGCGTCAATCGAGTAACTTCGGCGGTGCAACGTTTTAGGGCGTTTACTTTAGTCGAGATTGCGCTGTCCATTTTCATCCTGATGCTATTGCTCATGCTAGCAGTTCCCAGCCTGACCGGCGTGGTCGCAAGCAGACGGCTGAAGCAATCCCTGGATGGATTCAACGATCTTGTGCGCCAGGCACACGAGCGAAGTGTGACTGAGCGTCGACCTTACATTATTGTTTGGGGCAAAAACAGCGTGCTGGTGCGTCCGGAAAGTTTTGCAGAAGACGAGGAAGCCAAACCGGCGGCGGTATTTCGTCTGAGCACGGGAACGTTGCTGAAACTCTCCTTGCCAGCAGCATTGGCGGCAAAACATCCGCCGGAATGGATATTCTGGCCATCGGGGAATTGTGAACCCGCGATTGTTCAGTTCAAAGGCCCCGCTGGTCTCTGGACGGCGAATTATTCACCGCTGACGGCGCAGGCAGAGGTTACGCAGTATGCAGCAAGGTAGAGATTCGTTGAAGTCCCTAAACGTCGAACCGGTGAAGCGGGCAAAGCCAACCCGTTTTAACGCTTTAGCGCTCCAACGCTTGAAAGCCTTTGCGCTGTACGAGGTTTTGATCGGCGTGGCGATCTTTGCAATCGGCGTCGTCGCGCTCGGCCGCGCGGTAGAGAATTGTCTCAATGCAAGCTCGATCAGCGCGGAAGAGAGCGCCGTGCGACAGGTTTTATCCGATCGCATGGCGGAAATTCAAGCTGCGAGGGTTGTGCCTGACGCTGAAAAGGAATTCAAGATCAAGAGCGGTTACGGCATGGTAAGATTAATTCAGAAAAGCGTTCCCGCAGGTTTGACCGAAGCTGATAACACACTCATTAGCGGGATCAGCCTTGTGACGTTGACTGCTTACTGGCAGCACGCCGGCGTCCCGCAATCGAAACAGATTCAGTTTTATGTTTATCGGTCCGGATAAGACGAGGAATCGGCGAACTGGTAGGGACATCGCGTTTCGATATCCCTACCATCGTGGTTTCACATTGATGGAGATCATGCTGGCGGTGGCAATTCTCGGGATGATGTCGATGGCGATTTTCCGGTTTGTGCAATCGAATATGATTGCGCTGCAGCTCTCATCGGATACGGCCGCCGCGGATGCGCAATATGACGGGTTGCGCGATCTGCTTACCGCTGAATGGCAAAGCCTGAATCCTTTGCGTGCCAACATGGACGGAGAGCCATTCAAGTTAGGCGATCGCCAGCGCGATGAGATTAAGTGGAAGAGCAGCGCAGGCCCCGGACTGCTTACGCGCTATGCGCCGGGCGATTTTACTGTTGTGCTGCGCTTGCAGCCGGAGAATGAAAAAGGCAGCCGGCTGGATCTTGGTTTTTCGCGAAAAGCCCAAGAGGATTCTGACACCGGAGAGACACGCGAGACTTGGGTGCCATTGATCAAGAATGTGAACAGCCTCGAAATTAGCTATTTCGATGCGAATGCCAACAACTGGTTGCCCCGATGGCCCCTGGGAGGAAGGTTACCGTTGCTTGTTAAGATTACTGTGGGACGCACCGACTCAGCCGTGCCGTGGGAAACAATTATTCCACTGCGACGAACACCATATTGAGGATCGATCTCATGAAGCCGCCTTTTGCAACGTCGAAATCAGATGCGGGAGCTGCGCTGCTCTTAGCACTTTGGGCTTTATTTTTGCTCAGCGCCATGGTGATTGCATGGGCAATCAACATCAATTCGCGACTTATCGTTTCCAGCTATGCAAACCGCATTGTAGAAGCCGAAGCGATGGCCTCTTCAGGTGCGGACATTGCACTGAACCCCATGATCAAGTCCGACTCCCCGAACTTACATATGAAATTGGGCGGAGGAGAAGGATTTGACGTCCGGATGATCGGTGAGTGCGGCCGTTTAAACTTGAATTTCCTCACCCAGGGAGAGGATCCTAGGAAGCTGCAAATTCTGCGCCAATATCTCACGCTCAAAGGCATCGAACTGAACGACCTCGACGTCATGATAGATTCCTTGCTCGATTGGGTGTCGCCAAACAAAGGACTTCATCATTTGAACGCGCCGGAGGAGAGCGACGATTATCGTCCGGCGCACGCACCGCTAACCTCTATGGATGAGCTTAAAAAAGTCTTTGGGTGGGCTGAATTTACTTCCAAGCCCGGTTGGGACCAAGATTTCACCGTCGTAGGCACCTGTGGTCCCATTGATCTCGCATCGGCATCGCGCGACGTGTTACGCGCCTTGGGCATAGGAGACGACTTCGTTGATCGTTTCCTTCAGTTAAGGCAGGGGCCCGATGGAATCGATGGAACGGCTGATGATTTTCAATTCATCACAACTGCTGCAACATCGGTGCCGCCTGAGGTCCAAGCTGCGCTAGGTTTGAATCCACAGCAATTTCAGCAGATTCAGGCAATGGTTCAATTTCGAGGGCCCGTCGTGCGCATCGTCAGCGTAGGAAGATCAGGCGATGTCACGCGCTCTGTGGAGATGGTTGTGATGAAGCAGCCAATGGGAGGCGCTCGGCCTCAAATATTCAGCTGGAAGGAGCTTTAATATCGAGCCCGGAATTCCACCCATTTTCATAATTCCAACTGCACACGGCTGGAATTTTCTGCGCTCGGCTGAGCAAAACGGGTCGTGGGACGTACGCAAGCTGCAAACGTTGGAAGAAGCAGGGTCGCTACTTGCTCCGACTGACGACTTCGTGCTTGGCTTGCCTGTTTCAGCCGTGCTCGCCCAGCGATTTCGTCTGCCGAGCGTCGATCCGACGGAGTTTCCGGAAATGGTTCGGATCCAAATCGAGAAGCTGCTGCCGTTCTCGGCCGATGAAGTAACGACCGATTTTGAGCTGATCGAGCAAAATGAGAGGGAGAGCGTCGTTTCAGCCGTTGCAATCAGAAACGAACAGCTTGCTGAGATGGCTTCACCCCTATTGGAGCGCGGTTACATCCCGCGACAAATTACAGTGTATGCCGCACTGCGTGCGAGCACCCATGCTCCCAAGGGCAGTGCTGTTCTTATTTACCCGGAAGGTGAGACGCTCGTTTACGCCGTGACAGAGAACGGGAAACTGAGCCTTGCCCGGGTGTTTGAAGGCGGAAATGGCGACCAGCTTCAAATTGAATTGCCGCAACTGCGATTGAGTGCCGAGCTACAGGGGATTGATGCCTCCTCGCCGAATGTGTTGTTAGACGAGACCTGTTATGAAATGCGCGACACGGTGCAGGGGATTTTGTCCAGTCCCACCGAGATAGTTGGTATCGAGCTGCCACCCGCGCCGGTTAAACTGAACCTTCTACCAGAAAGCTGGCGACGGCGCCGCCTGCAGTTAGTCAGACAAGCGGAGTGGCGAAGACGACTCCTTTGGACCGGTGGCGCCTATGGCGCGCTTCTCCTACTCCTGCTCGCGTATCTTGGCCTGCTGCGGTTTGAGATAGCGCGGTTTGACGGGCGTATAGCCCACGATGCGCCTGGGACCGAGTTCGTGCGTGCCACAGAGGCAAAGTGGAAAGCGCTCGCACCGGCGATTGACGCGCATTATTATCCGGTCGAAATCCTGCTGCATCTTTTTGAAAGTCTGCCGTCGTCCGATGTGCACATCACAGCATACAACCAGTCGGCGCGGCAGATTTCCGTCGACGGCGAAGCGAACACCGCTGCGCTGGCTTATCAATTCGTCGAAAAGCTAAAGAAGAATCCAGATTTGCGAGCGTTTCAATTTGACATGGCTGCACCCCGGATTTTGGCCAACGACCATGCGCAGTTTCGATTAGAGGGAAAAGCAAAATGATGCCGGCGTGGTACAACCGAATGAATCCACGGGAGCGTGTGCTCTCGTGGGCGGTTGCCGGAACCGTCTTCGTGCTGCTCAATCTTTGGATTTTGAATTGGATCCTGGGAGCGCTCGGTGTCGCGCACAAGGAAGTGGCGGCGCGTCGAGCCAAGTTGGCTGAGCAAGCTCTTTATGTGAGAGAACGGGATCTCTGGACCAAACGCGAGGAATGGATCGGCAAGCATCAACCAGTCCTCAACAATCCCGCAGAAGCCTCCGCTCTGCTTGATCAATTGAAGCAGGTGGCTGGCAAATACAACGTCCTGGTCGAAAATCCTGCAATTGGAACTGGAGAAACCACTCCCTATCATCAGACGGTGTTTGCTTCCATTGAAACTAAAAGCCCCTGGCCACCGTTGGTGCATTTCCTTTATGATGTTCAACGGCCGGATGCTTTCGTTACGTTCGAAAATGTTAATCTGACCGTTGATGGCAGCGATCCTACAATGATGCGTGGCAAATTTAAGATCGCCCGGTGGTTTGCGCCGGCGCAAAAAACCAAGTAATAATAGCAAGTAGACTATGAAATATTCCGTTCCGCTAACGTTAATTCTCGCTGTTCTCGGAGTGATCAACAGTCAGGCCGAGGAAGTTTTGCCGCCACAGTTCAATTTCGATCGCTACTCAAAGATGGTGGACCAGTCACCATTCGCAATCGCCACGGCCGTCGCAGCACCTGCGGCTACGCCTGATTTTGCAAAAGACCTTTACATCGCGAACGCCGCGCGTTCGCCCGACGGCGATATGGTGACGCTCGCGTCGACGTCTGACCACAATTTCAAGAAATATCTTACGACCAAAGAGCCGATGGACGGCTACAGCATTGCCAATATCGAATGGTCGGACAAAGTCGGTGAAACCAAGGTGACAATTAGCAAGGACGGAAATTTTGCGACTATCACGTTTAATCAGGCGCTTTTGTCGCAGACTGCGCCGAATGCAGCCCCCGCTTCCAGAGCATTACCGCCGCCGATGCCTTCGCTCCCGGTTCCTAACGCTGGTGGCGTTTCGAACCCAGCCTTATCGAAAATACCTCCTAATGCGCCCGCGGAACTGCAACAGTTGCTTCCCAAAGACGCCGGTCGGCCTCATTCGCGTGGCTTGATTCCCCGAAGCCCGCGAGGCTCATCGGGCGGAGCTTCCCTACCATCAGGCGCCGCGACGAAGGGCGCTTACAGGGGAGCGCCCGCGAAGAATTAGAGCTCAAAGGCGTGCCGCACTGCGGCTAACCGCCACCCCAATCGTCGTCGGCCGTATCGGCTTGCCGATCTGGCCCTGCCGAAAACAAATCGTAACCGCTCGGGTTTTTCAGACCAGGATTTTTGTAAATATAGCCATTGCTCCAGGGATCTGTTGGCAACTCCTTGAACAACTGATACCAGCGAGCAGGTCGCGGATCATTCGAGGGCTGCGTTACCAGCGCCTGCAAACCCTGTTCCGTTGTTGGATAAAAACCGTTCATACTCTCGTAAAGTTGCAGTTGTGTCTTGATCGCCTGGAGGTCGGCTTGAACGCGCATGGTCTTGGCGATGGCAGTCGTATTGCCGAGTTTTGAAATCGCTACCCCCAGTATGATTACGATGATGCTCACAACGAGCATTATCTCTAGTAGCGTGAACCCCTGATGTTTCCTTTTCGTTTTCATTTCAATCAAATGTGGCCCCTCTCTCCTTCTGCGTGATTAAAGTACGCAAGTCTTCAGGAATTGCTAGTGGCTGGCGCGCAGAAGATAGTCCGATTTATCCCAAATATACTTTAGTTGAATCTGCGTTGCGCGGATGGCGGAAGATCCGCTCCCAATCCCATTGGCGACGACCAGATCGTTCGAGCCGACTTTCAAGATCGTGGCCGGCACAATTTTCTGCGCCCGCAGCCACCCAGTATAATGGAAGTGCATTTGAGGCGTAAGCGACTCCACTTCGCCCCGGTAACCTGGGTCAGCCAGGTCCGGCAACGTTAGAGAAACCGGGCCGATATCCTGTCCGTTAAGATAAACTTCCGGTGGAGCATCGATGGCAGGATTGGTAATCTCGAAAGTGAACAACGCTGTTAGCGGTTGTGTTTCAATTGGAAATTGAAACGCGGCGCTTTCCTGAGTTTCTCCATCAATGCGGATTGGGTCAGCGGACAGAGTCGCGGTGACGGTTCCAAAGTTCTCAACATCCTCTGGAGGTGCGTGGAGGCTGGGCACCGATGAGAACGGCTCGGGAATTACGTCACGATGTTCGGCGTTCACTGGGTGCACTACTTCACTGGTTGTCATCCAATCGAGATAAGCTCCGCGGATCGTCTTTCCATCGCCGGGGACCTCGATATCGATAGCGGACGCGCCGGTCATCGGGATGATAACGGAATCTGAACTCGGCAGATTCATTCCCACACCGAGAGTGCCTGAGCGCAGAATGTGTGTGCCAGATTCATCCCACGCGATCAATTCAGGCTGCTGATTGGGTTTATCCTCAAAGAACAATCGGAAAAAGAGAACTTGATAATCGGGACCTGGTTGCGTTACGCGAATGCGAAAGATGGTCTTCGCCGTGCTACCGCTTTCCGTCGCCTGGCCCGGCAAAAGAGTGAGCGCTTCGACCCAGGCGGGCGCGTTTTGAGTTTTGGAATTTCGAGTCGCATTTTGGCGTAGATCAAGCCAGGCACTCTCTGGGAAGGGCTGCGCATTTATTTCGGCTGGAGAGGGCAGGGCATCGCTCAAAGCTTCCTGTGCGTATACACGGCAGACCGCAGCGAAGAAGATCGCAAAAACAGCGCGAGCTAACATTTGGTTGGCGAGATTATTCGCGCACGAGCTCCTTTGCAAGTTTCAGTTTTCAATGCGGTCTGAATTGAAGGCTGTGTGTCATCTCAAATACCGCCGACAAAATACTGAAGACGACCAGACCAACCAGAACGGCAATGACCACGATGATGACCGGCGGAATCAATTGCGAGATTACGCCAACGCTCCGGTCCAATTCACGCTCATAGACGTCGGCGATGGCTTGCATTGTTTCGGAGAAATGTCCGGTCTGTTCTCCTACTCCCATCATATCGGTAAACAGATCTGGAAACATTTTTTGCTCTTGCAAAGCAGCGGAGAGGGTCGCGCCATCGATCACTGCTGTGCGCACGTCGCGAAGCTTAACTTCGAGGAAACGATTGCCGGCAATTTCGGTTACCAGATCCAGTGCGCGAAGCAGCGGAACTCCGTTTTCCATCAGAGTTCCCAGCGTACGCGAGAACTGGGCGTAATAGCGGTGGCGGATAACTCCGCCATATCCAGGGATCAATAGGCGGAAGCGATCCCACCCGATGCGACCCTCCTCACTGCGGACAAGGGCGCGGAAACCAACGATCAAACCCACCGCGGCCAGCACGCCGACCCACCAGTAGCCCGTGATCGCATGATGAATTTGCAGCAGAATCCGTGTAGGCAACGGAAGCGCGCCGCCAGTTTGCGCCATGAAACCCGTCAACTGCGGCACCATGAACGTGATAAAAATTGTGACGAGAACGGCGCCAGCCAGCGCGAGAAAAGCCGGATAAATCAAGGCCTGTTGCACCCGATCCCGCAGGTCTTTGGCCTGCATCAAATGCTTAACCAGCCGAAGCAGAATTTGCGGTAGCGCACCGCTGGCCTCGCCTGCAGCCACCAAATTTACATACAGCGGCGTAAAAATTCGCGGCATCTCGCTTAAGGCCTGCGAAAAACTCCGACCATCAACCAGTGCCTGATGCAACGAATGCGTCATTTGTTGAACGCGCGGCTGTTTCAAACGCTTTGCCAAGATCGACAGCGCTTCGTCGAGCGTCATCCCAGCTTGCAGCAAATGGGCAAGCTGCTCGGTAAAAATGAGCAACTGGCCATGCGGAATTTTCAGGTTGCGCGTGGGACCTTCAGGTTGCGCGGCGCCAGGCGTTACGACCTTCGGCTCGGCGCCGAGCATTTCAATTCGAACGGGAATGCATTGCTGCATTTCAATTTGCCGGATTGCGATTGCTCGATCTGCGCAATCGAGCACACCTTCAACCAGTCCGCCCTGCGCGTTGCGGGCACGATAAGAAAACTGTGGCATCGCCGTGGAAAATAATCTGAAACCGAAAATCCGAAACTGGAATCTGACTTCGCCAAGTTGAATGGGGCGATGTAACGCTTTCACGAATCACCCGCCTTGCTGTGCTACGCCGCGGCGAGTGTGGGCTTGCCACGACGTAACGCTCAACGAATTCCGAGCGACCTAGGTAAAAATTTTACTTGTCATACGGTTGAATTCTGATAAGAGCGCGAACGATGAAGTGTGCAGCAGCGACTGTGATCGTTTTCATTGCGTTCGCTTCGCAAGCATTCGCGGTCTTCCGACCGCTTTTTCCGGCGAAAGCAGCGCCTCCGTTTGGCGCTGAAGCGATCGTTATAGGAAACGGTTCGGTTCAACATCCTACGAAGCAAGCGCCTGCTACAGTGCCGAGATAAGCGCTGTATCAGCCGCGACACGGAGGCGCTTCGCCTGCGTGACAGGAGGTTACTCACCTCTGATCCCAAGTTTTGCCGCGCGATCAAAAACAGGCGGGGGGCGGAAATGGAGGCGGCACGGGCCGCCGACATAGACGGTCACGGACTTTATTCTACATTCGCAATCCAAATTGTTCGCCCGTTGCAATTCCACCGCTGTTTTTGCCTGTCGCGGGGACCCGGCTGCTACAATGAGAATGCGCTAGCCGTTGGTTTCTGCTCAGCGTGGAGAGATTTTCAAGAACTTCGTCCCGCAGATGCCGGATTTGTAAGATGGAGACCATGAAGTCCGCTTTATTTGCTACAATTTTTGTGATCGTTGGAGGAGTCGGGATTTTTCTCGCCTTCCCCGCCGAAGATAAGCTCGCGGCGTTTGAATTTCGTCAGGCCAAGGCTGAGTTGGGGTTGCCGCCTCAAATAGAGGATGAAAAAATAGAGGACGACGTTGCTGTAACTCCTGAACCTGTAGATAAGTATTCAATCGTTCATCCGAAGCCTGAAGCACGAACGACTACATCTCGCCACAGGCAGGTAGCACGCCAGCGCCCAAACTTCTTGGAGAAATTAGTTGTCAGTTTCATCAACCTGCAAAAACACCCTCCCGCGAAAACGGCTACTAAACGGTCTCATACGACCTCAGGGCGCGGCTGAGCGTAGCTGATTAGATCAAACCCCGCCTGTCTTTGCGGGGGCGCGCTTCGTAAAGGTGTTGTGAGCTAGTCGATTTGCTCGCGGGTCGGCGGGTGATCGTCTGGAAAAGCAGACTCATTTTACGCATTGTCGCATCGCCGAACGTGACTTTAATGCGCAACCCCGAACACACTGACATTAGCAAATGAAGAGAGGCGGGGGCGGGAATCGAACCCGCGAATAGCGGTTTTGCAGACCGCGACCTTACCACTTGGCTACCCCGCCGATGTGCGAGAGCGAACAATATCGTTGTAGCGGCGCTTGTATCAAGCGCCGACCGTAGATCCATCGACGTTCGCCGCGGCGAAAGCTCTACAACTTCTCCGATTTCAGCGTTGAACGTTGAGCGTTGAACGTTGAACGTTTCTTCTTGAACTCTCGATCATCAGAGCTTTTCAAGCGCGCACAAGAGCGCATTCCGGGCGGCGTCAACTCACCAGTCCGCGCATTTCGCAATGTTGGCGGCGAGCCGTTCTTCGTCGCGCGCTCTGAAGGTGCGCGGGTTTGGGATGTCGATGGAAATGAATACATCGATTACATCGGCAGTTGGGGCCCGGCGATTCTCGGTCATGCGCCAAAAATCGTTGTAGATGCAGTGCGCGAGGCCGCGACGCGTGGCCTCAGCTTTGGAGTTCCAAATCCGCTTGAAGTGGAACTGGCGGAGCTAATTTGCGACTGGATGCCGTCGATCGAGAAAGTGCGGATGGTAAACAGCGGCACGGAAGCGACCATGTCTTGCATTCGGCTCGCCCGCGCGTTCACACGACGGGACAAGATTATCAAATTCGACGGGTGTTACCACGGACATGCCGATTCACTACTCGTGAAATCTGGAAGCGGCGCGCTCACACACGGGCGGCCCGACAGCGCCGGCGTACCGCGGGCATTTCTAGATCTCACAATTTCCTTGCCGTTCAACGATTCCGATCTCGTGCGGAAATGTTTTGCTCAGAATCAAGGGCAAATCGCAGCAGTAATCGTGGAGCCGGTCCCGGCTAATGCGGGGCTTTATTTTCCAACCGACAATTTCCTGTCGGTTTTACGTGAGGAATGCGCGAGGAATGGCGCACTTCTGATTTTTGACGAAGTGATCACTGGTTTCCGTGTGGCGCGTGGCGGTGCGCAGGAAATTTACGGAGTTAAGCCTGATCTGACCACCCTCGGGAAAATCATTGGCGGCGGTTTACCGGTTGGCGCATTTGGCGGACGCGCCGAAATCATGGACCAGCTTTCCCCAGATGGTCCGGTTTATCAGGCTGGGACATTATCCGGCAATCCGCTTGGGATGGCTGCCGGTCTGGTGCAACTGCGCGAGCTCGAGCGGATCGATGGCTGGAAATTGCTGAATGACTCGGGCGCCCAGTTTGAAAAGGTCGCGCGAGACGCCATCAAGTTCGCCGCGTCGAATCCGTCCCATGGCGGACATGCAAAGATCAATATTACCTTTCACCGACTGGGTTCGATGTTTTGTTTGTTCTTTGCCTCCGGGCCAATTATCGATCTCGCTGGTGCGCGACGAAGCGACTTGAAAATGTTCGCCCGATTTTTCCATGCTTGTCTAAAACGCGGCGTTTGTTTCGCGCCATCTCAGTTTGAGACCGGATTCATTTCGACCGCGCACACGCCGCTCGATATTGAGACCACGGGAGCAGCTGTCCGCGAAGCACTGGCGGAGCTATGAGAGGCGATCACTTTCGCGCGGAGCTTAGCAAGCTTTGACGGTTCGCATTATTTCGCCTTTGTCATTCCGAGCGAAGTCGAGGAATCTCTTACCCTAACAAGGAGAGCATTGAATTCAGAGATGTCTCGCCTTCTCGACATGACAACGACCGCCAATTCACGAATTCGTCCTGCTGCGAAATTCTTTTTCAATGGCGACAAAAAGTTTTTCGTCAAAGGCGTTACCTACGGTCCGTTCAAGCCGGATGCCGAGGGGAACTATCTTGGGCGGCCTGAGCAAGTCGATCTTGACCTCGCGCTCATGCGTCAGGCCGGTCTGAATCTTGTGCGGATTTACCATGCGCCGCCACGCTGGTTTCTGGATCGCTGTGCTGCTGCCGGTATGCGTGTGCTGGTAACGCTTCCTTGGGAAAAACATATCGAGTTTCTGCGCGAAAGATCGACGAGGAAACAAATTGCCGAAAACGTTCGCGCTGCGGTGAAGGCACACGCGGGCCATCCAGCGATCTTTGGTTACCTGGTGGGCAACGAGATTCCCAGCACCATGGCGCGCTGGCTCGGCGCGCGTCGCGTAATTGAATTTGTGGAGGAATTAATTCGGATCGGTCGCGGCATCGACCCGGATGCGCTCTTTTCTTATGCCACCTATCCGCCAACCGAATATCTGCTGCCGCAGAATGCCGATTTTTGTTGTTTCAACGTTTACCTTCACGATCAGCCCGACTTCGAACGTTATTTGTTGCGGCTGCAAAATCTCACTGGCGAGCATCCGCTTATCCTCGGGGAATTCGGCATGGACACCATCCGCCATTCACAGGAAGAACAGGCTGAAATGCTCGGGTGGCACATCGACAGCGTAGTAAAATGCGGTCTTGCCGGGACCACTCTTTTCACCTGGACCGACGAATGGTTTACCGGCGGCGAGGAAATTACAGATTGGGCATTTGGGATCGTCACGCGGGAGCGCAAACCGAAGAAGGCGTTCCATACCCTTGAAGAAAAACTGGGGCGAAGCGATTCCGTTTTGCCTCATCGTCCATTGCCGAGGCCGCCGTTCGTCTCGGTAATTGTCTGTTCGTACAATGGAGGACACACTCTTGCGGCCTGCCTCGATTCGTTGGGTAAACTGAACTATCCGGAGTACGAGGTCATTCTCGTCGATGACGGTTCGACCGACGACACAGCCTACGTTGCAGCGCAGTTCCCGCAGGTACGCTACATCCATCAGAGCAATAACGGGCTAAGCCACGCGCGGAATACTGGCGCCGCTGCTGCAAAAGGTGAAGTGGTCGCCTACACCGACTCCGACTGCATGGCGGACGTGGATTGGCTCTACTATATGATTGGCACGCTTGTGAGTGGCGATTATGCCGGGGTGGGCGGACCGAACATTACACCGCCAGCAAAAAATTGGATTCAAGCGTGTGTTGCAGCAGCACCAGGCGGTCCAAGCCATGTTCTACTTACTGATATAATCGCCGAGCACATTCCCGGCTGTAACATGGCTTTTTATCGGTGGGCGTTTGAAAGCCTGGGCGGCTTCGATCCCGAATATCACAAGGCGGGGGATGACGTCGATTTTTGCTGGCGTATCCAGCAGGCCGGATGGGTCATTGCTTTCAGTCCAGCCGCAATCGTCTGGCATTATCGGCGTTTTACTCTTCGCGCCTTCTTGAAACAGCAGGATGGCTACGGCGAAGCGGAATCGCTGCTCCGATTCAAGCATTTGATCTTTTTTGGCCCGACTGGGACTGCGAAGTGGCGCGGCCAGATCTACGGCACGCCGCGCTTCAGTTGGTTTGTTAACCGGCCGGTGATTTATCATGGAATTTTCGGCGAAGGATTTTTTCAATCGATTTATCCCACGCCGCAATCAGACGTAGCCGCGTACCTGAGCAGTATTGAATGGTTTGCGCTGACGATTTTCCTTTTTGGGTTAGGAATTTTTCTGCCCGCTCTGCGTATTGTCCCTTACCTGATGCTGGGCGGCACCCTTTGCGTGGCGCTTTCCTATATGGTTCGCGCTTTCATCGAGCCGAAATTCGATACGATGCGCGCACGACTGCTCGTGATGATGCTGGCGTTTGTCCAGCCGCTTGTGCGCGGATTTTCGCGCTATTTCACCTGGCTGCGATTCAAACGGACACCGGCTAACGTGATTCGGCGACACGAACATTTGCCGGAACGCGCGCGATCTGCGGGAAGCCTGAGTCGCCGTGTTTTTTGGAACGAGCAGGGCAGGGACCGCCACTATTTGCTAGGCGCCATCTTTGAATTACTCGAGGAAGAAGGCTGGCGCTACTCCACGGACAGCGGGTGGAACGAATGGGACATTCAGATCTACGGCAATTTTTGGTGGAGCATAGCGCTGCAAACTGTCACGGAATATCACGGCGGCGGAAAATGCCTAACGCGTGTTCGGCTTCGCAACCGCCTGGTCACGACGACCGTTATTTTTAATCTTATTGCGATGAGTCTGTTGATCTATCGCCAGCTTAACGTTTCCCATGTTGAGATTTGGTCGATTGTTGCCTACCTGGTCTTTCTGGTGTTCCTGGGAACGCGAGCGCGAGCGTTGAAGTCGCGAGTAGCCGAACTTGTCGATGTGGCAGCGCTCCGCGCAGGTCTGCAGCGGGTAACGCGGCTAGATAAAATCGCCGCGTCAACAGCAGAGCCGGAGATTCCCGTTCCAGTGAATGTCAGCGATCCCGCAGCACCGAATTTGCCTGGGCCAGAGCCGGCGCGCACGGAGTGACGCGCCCTACAGACGAAATTTCAATTCGTGCCTGTTGGCCTTCAGCGGCAATGGTAGGGCGGGCAGTCCTCTGCCCGCCGCTCTTCTTGATTAGTGCGTCCAATTCCCCCCACTTCGCTCCGCTCAGAATGACAAGACTGTCTTGCCAGTCCCGCGATCGATTCGACCAATTGGTTTTGCTTTTAGGATCGCCATCACGCGACGTGCATTTTGCTCCGCGACGACGGCCACCATCCCGATGCCCATGTTGAAAACGTGATACATTTCTCGAAGATCGATATTTCCATTTTGCTGCAAGATTTGGAAGATGCACGGGATCTTCCAGCTTTTCGTTTCAATTACCGCGTCACAATTCGACGGCAGAATTCGAGGTAAATTGTCGATGAGACCCCCCCCGGTGATATGAGCGAGCCCTTTGATTACGCCAACGGGAATTTTTGCCAGCAGCGGTTGATAGTTCTTGTGTACGCGCAGCAATTCTTCGCCGACCGTCATTGCTGACCCCGGTAGACGCGAACTCGGTTTGAGCCGCATTCTCTCGAACAAGATTTTTCGCGCCAACGAATAGCCATTGGTGTGCAGACCATTTGAAGCTAGACCGAGAACGATGTCGCCGCGTTTGATCTTGCTGCCATCGATGATTTTCGGTCGATCCACGACGCCAACGATGCAACCTGCAAGATCGTATTCGCCCTTGCGATATATCCCCGGCATCTGCGCAGTTTCGCCTCCCAGAAGTGCGCAGCCTGCCGCGCGACAGGCGCAGGAAAGGCCGCGAAGCAATTGCTGGAACACGCGCGGCTCGAGTCTCTCGCAGCCAATGTAATCGAGGAAAAAAAGCGGGCGCGCACCAAGAACTGCAATGTCGTCGACGCAGTGGTTCACGAGATCGACGCCCACGGTGTCGTGCTTGTCCATCGCGAAGGCGACTTTCAATTTCGTGCCGACGCCATCGACGCTGGCGACCAACACCGGTTCGCGCATTCTGGGAAAACTCGCGTGAAATAATCCGCCGAATCCGCCAATTTTCCCGAGCACCTGCGGGCCGTGCGTTTGCCTAACAAGTGACTGGATGTTGCGTTTGAGTTTATTGCCAAGATCGACATCAACGCCTGCCCGCGCGTACGCCTTTTTCCTTTTTGTCATGTCGAGCGAAGTCGAGACATCTCTGTTTTTGATCTAAACCGCAAGAGATTTGATTTGCTCACTGCCCGTTCACTCAGCCTTCGGCCTTCCCGTCTATGTCGCGGCTTCCCGAGCAGCTCCATTCTCGACGCCGCTGCGCGTCGCTCGAAATGACAAGCTACTACTTCAGATCCGCAAACAGCGTTGGTTGTGCTTGCTGATCAGCGAGCGCCTTGGCCCGCTGTTCGCGTCGTTCCATGATAAACTTGTCCAAAGCAGGATCGACGGGTAGGGGATAATCCCCATTGAAACAAGCGAGGCAAAAACTGTTCAATGGTCTTCCCGTCGCGCGCACCATGCCTTCGACATCGAGATAACCAAGGCTGTCCACACCCAGGTATTTGCAGATGTCTTCCATCGACATCTGGTTTGCGATTAGCTTTTCAGGGTCTGGAAAGTCGATGCCGTAATGGCACGCAAACCGATGTGGAGGACAGCTCACGCGCATGTGCACTTCTCTGGCGCCGGCCTCGCGAAGGTTCACCACACGCGCACGCGCGGTGGTGCCGCGCACGATCGAGTCGTCCACAACCACGACGCGTTTTCCGGCAACCATTTCCTTGACGAGATTCAGCTTCACTCGCACGTCGAAATCGCGGATCAGCTGACTCGGCTGCAAAAATGTCCGGCCGATGTAGTGATTGCGCACGAACGCGTGGGCGTAAGGAATATTTAGTTCCTGAGCGAAACCGAGAGCCGCGTAATTTCCTGAATCCGGTACCGGCACGACGATGTCGGCCTCAACGGGAAACTTTCGCGCGAGTTCGCGCCCCATTTCCATGCGCACCTTTCCGACATTCACGCCGCCGATCATGCTGTCCGGACGCGCGAAGTACACATATTCAAACATGCAAAATGCGGGCCGCTCGTCTGGAAATGGCCGTTCCGATCGCAGTCCGTTCTCGTCGATGATCAGCACTTCGCCGGGTTCAATTTCCCGAATGAACTCTGCGTGAATCAGATCAAACGCGCACGTTTCAGATGCTACTACATAGCCGCCATCGAGCCTGCCAAGCGCGAGTGGACGCCAGCCAAAAGGATCGCGCACTGCTATCAGCTCCCGTTCGCTCATGATGATCAGCGAGAACGCGCCTTGAATCCGACGCAACGCCGTCAGCACATTTCCGCCATTGTCCGATGGCTGCGCGAGAAGATGCAAAATGATTTCGCTGTCGGCGGTGGTTTGGAAAATCGAGCCTCTCCGTTCGAGCTCATCACGCAAAACGTCCGCATTAATTAGATTGCCGTTGTGCGCGATTGCCATCTGACCACGCACACAATCGACCACGAACGGTTGCGCGTTCTTGATCGTGCTGGTGCCCGTCGTGGAGTAACGCGTATGGCCGATCGCACGGGTGCCTTTCAATTTCGCCAGTTCTTCCTGACCAAACACCTGTGACACCAGACCCATGTCCTTGTGCATTAAAAAATTCGTGCCCGGACCGTTGCTCGTAACGATCCCAGCGCTCTCCTGCCCACGATGTTGCAAGGCGAACAAACCGTAATATGTAAGCACCGCTGCGTTCGGGTGGCCGAACACGCCGAAAAGCCCGCACTCGTGCTGCGGCAGCACGGCAGAGTCAGGCGCCTGGTCTGGATCAGTTTTGCCTGCGGGGAAGATCACACGAAATAATCCACCAAATTGTTTCACATTCAATCGCGGGATTAAAACTTCATCGCCTGCCAGACGATCGCGCGCATTGTGCTCTCGACCGGGGCATTCCCGAAACGTTCCGCGATTCGTTTTGCAACCGCTTCGATCAGCTCCTCAGGATCCACGCCACGCTCCGTTGCCTCAGCGCCGACCGGATTGCCGCGCACCAATCCAGTCGCGAATTCTCTCGCTGAGTCGCTCCGGCAAGACTTCGTTTCAGAGAACGATTCAATTTTTTCAAAGCCGGCGTCCTCCAGCAGATTTCGGATCACTGTAGAATCATAAAAACCAAAAGGGATCTCATAGAATCTAGGCGGATCGTGATCGAAAAAGGAAGCGATCGTTGCGTGCGCAATTTGGCCAAACGGATTCACCGCGAACCCATCCCAGACGTTGAACAGAAAAACGTCGCCCCTGCGAAGGACGCGATAAGATTCGCGCATGGCAGCTGCTTTATCTGGAACGAACATCACACCGAACTGGCAAACGACAGCGTCGAACGAGCAATTGGGAAACGGAAGAGCGGATGCGTCTGCTTGTTGCCAGACAACATTCTCGCCGTGGCTAAATTTCGGCTTCGCGAATTCGAACATATCCGAGTTCAAATCAGTCGCGACAATTTCGGTTGTTGCAGGCAAGGCGTCGCGCAATCGACGGGTGACGATTCCAGTGCCACAGGCAATTTCAAGAATCCGTTCGTATTCCTTGCGTGTCAGCCGCGAAACCAAATCTTCGGCCCACGGTTCGAATATTACGGGGCCTAGATAGCGATCGTAATTTTCCGGGATTGCTCCCTGGAAAAGAACATTTCGATCGTGCGCCATTTATAAGCTTGGGATCCGCTCGGAAGACGAGTCGCTTTCAACAAGACGACGAATCGAATTCCACCAATTGTCGTAAAGGTCAGCAATCGCCCACGCGAAGCTTTCGTCTTTCACCTGAATGCGCAATTGATCACTGCTGACTTTTCCAAGTTGCTGGAAGGGAACATCGCGCTCCCGCAACATCAAAATCGTATTGTCGAGATTTTCAGGCGCGACCGAAATCACAATCCGCGACTGAGATTCATTAAACAAAACTGTAGCCACGTCGCTGTGCGACGTCTGTCCCCGACGGCCCAAAGGGCCGTGGCTACAACAGATATCTGCGCCTAGCAGTTCTTCAGGATTAAAACAACATTCAGCTAGCGCAACGGCAAGTCCGCCTTCGGAGCAATCGTGCGCGCTCTTCACCAAACCTTCACGGATCAAATCGCGAACGGCGCTTTGAATTTTAATTTCGTGTGGAAGATCAACGTGCGGCGGCGGACCAATCTTCGAGCCGTGGCACACCTTCAGATATTGTGAACCACCGAGGTTGTAGCCGGGATCGTTGATCCCGGCCGCATTGGATTGACTAGGTTTTCGCTGGCCGGGGTCACCGACCCCGGCTACAGAACCAACGAGAATGATCGCGTCGCCTTCATTTTTGAACCATTGCGTAGTGATGTGATTTTCGTGATCAATCAATCCCACCATCGCGATCGTTGGCGTCGGATCGACAACCCCGTCCGGGCTCTCATTGTATAGCGAAACATTTCCGCCAGTGATGGGCGTCCCAAATTCGCGGCATGCTTCTGCTACTCCTTCAACTGCTTCACGTAGCTGCCAGAAGTTTTGCGGCTTGTAGGGATTGCCAAAATTCAGGCAATCGGTCAGGGCAAGTGGCCTTGCACCGGAACAGGTAAGGTTGCGCGCAGCTTCGGCGACAGCGATCTTGCCGCCCTCACGCGGATCAAGTGCGCAATAGGTCGAATTGCAATCCGTGGTCGCTGCCAAGATTTTGTTGGCGTAGCGCACGAAGAACACCGCGGCGTCTGAGCCCGGCTTCACCAGTGTGCCCGCGCGAACCGTGTGATCATATTGCCGGTAAACCCAGTTTTTGGACGCGAGCGTGGGATCGCGCAGTAATTGGCGAAGCGCTTTCTGGTTGTCGATCTTCTGTAGCCGTCGCCCTGGGCGCGACGACGCGTCCCATAGGGACGCGGCTACAGGAGCTTTTGCGTCACGAGAATACAGCGGCGCTTCTTCAGCCAATGCTTTGGCTGGAATCTCCGCAGCAATTTCACCATTATTTCGCACGCGCATCATGCCGTCGCTGGTGACGCGGCCAATTTGTGCGCATGGCACGTCCCATTTCTCGAACACTTCACGGACAACATTTTCCTTTCCGCGCCTGGCTATGATCAGCATTCGCTCTTGCGATTCGCTCAGCAGGATCTCATACGGCGTCATGCCGGGCTCGCGCTTGGGAACTTTGGCCAGATCGATCTCGATACCGCTGCCGGAGCGGCTGGCAGTTTCGCACGTCGAGCAAGTCAGACCGGCCGCTCCCATGTCTTGAATTCCGGCAACAGCACCGCGAGCAAGCAGTTCGAGACATGCTTCCAGCAATAACTTCTCCTTGAACGGATCGCCTACTTGCACGGCGGGACGATCTTCGCGCGATTGTTCGGTTAGTTCGCGCGACGCAAAAGCTGCGCCCGCGAGACCGTCACGCCCCGTTTCGGCGCCGACGTAAAAAACAGGATTGCCAGCGCCCTCTGCCGTGCCGCGCACGAGTTGTTCGTGGCGTAACACGCCGAGGCAAAAAACGTTTACCAGAGGATTGCCCTCGAAGCTTTCATCGAAATAAATCTCGCCACCGATGGTCGGAATGCCGACACAGTTTCCATAATGTGCGATACCGGAGACAACACCTGTAAATAATCTCCGGTTTGCTGCGATTTTCGATTTTCGGGTTTCGGATTTCGAATTTGCATCCGTGATGGGACCAAAACGCAGCGAGTTCAGGCAAAACTCTGGGCGTGCGCCCATCGTAAAAATGTCGCGGATGATACCGCCGACGCCAGTCGCGGCGCCTTGGAAAGGCTCGATGGCGCTTGGATGATTGTGGCTCTCGATCTTGAACGCGACTGCCCAGCCATCGCCAATATCCACCACGCCGGCATTTTCTTCGCCGGCTTTGACCAAAATGTTAGGAGCGGTCGTGGGAAATTTTTTCAGCTCTCTTCTCGAATTTTTGTACGAGCAGTGTTCACTCCACATGACCGAAAAAATTCCGAGTTCGGTGAAATTCGGCTCGCGCCCGAGGATTTTTTTGATCCGCTCGAACTCTTCTGAGGTGAGGCCATGCCGCTTGACGAGTTCCTGCGTGACGACGGAATCGGCGCGGGGCGTTTTGTGGGTCATTGGCATGCGACGTTACTGAGTTCGCCGGAAGCGCTCAATCATGCAACGGGAAATAATTCGAATATCGCGGCCCCAGCATTGGTCTAAGGAACAGACGCTAATGGAGCGTCCGTTCAAAGCCTGAGTCACGAACTTGGGATAACATTAACCATCAACAGGAGGGATAAAGTGAAGAAGACAATCATTGGTTTGGTCTGCGCGCTAGTTGTGCCGTTAGCTTTTGCACAAACCAGCACGACAACGACCGAGGAAACGACGACGACGAACAAACCGACAACGACAACAGACACCACTACAAGCACGACATATACAACCGGAGCGGTAACGACTTATGAGCCGGGCAAGACCATTGTCGTGAAGAGCGATGAGGGTCCTGTTAGCTTCGCGCTAGGCACAGCCGCGCGAATTGTTAACGGCGCGGGCAAAGTGGTGACAGCCCCGCTGCGAGCTGGTCAGAAGGTGCGCGTTTATTACGCGGGCCCAACTGAACATCGCACGGTCGAGCGCGTGATCGTCGAAGATTAAGCGAACAGTGTTCGCAAAATTCAAGCCGCAGGATCGCTGATCCTGCGGCTTTTTGCTGTAGCCGTCGCTCTGTGAGCGACGCTACAGGATTTGCGCTTCCTAGGGAAAGCGAGGAAGTTTCATTCCTCATGGCTTTCGATTTAAAGGAGATTATTGCCGCGCGGCTGGGTGAAAATTATCAGCTCCACGAGCGGCACGTGAACCGGACTTTGGTGGCGGCCCAGCGGGTGATCGGGTTCGACAGGGTCTATGCCCGGGCCGAGGGCGCGTATCTCTACGACATGGATAATCAGCCGTATCTGGATTTTCTGAGCGGCTACAGCGTTTTCAACATCGGGCGGAATCATCCGCTGGTGCAACAGGCAATCCGCGACGTGCTGGATCTCGATCTGCCGAACATGGTGCAGATGGATTGCTCGCTGTTGAGCGGTTTGCTTGCGGAAGCAATCACGAAACGGACGCCGCCGCATCTGGACGCCGTTTTCTTTTGCAATTCAGGAACCGAAGCGATGGAAGGTGCGCTCAAATTCGCACGCGCCGCGACTGGCAGGAAGCGCGCTGTGTCGCTGGCTAGCGCGTTTCACGGGCTGAGCCTCGGCGCGTTGTCGTTGATGGGTTGCGAAAGTTTCACCGAAGGGTTTGGACCGCTAATGCAAGACTTTGATGCCCGCGTGCCGCTGGATGATCTCGAGGCGCTGGATCGGGAATTGCGCTCGCGCGATGTGGCGGCTTTCGTGATCGAAACCGTTCAGGGAAAAGGGTGTCAAACTCCCAAGACAGACTTCTTTGTTCGTGCACAAGAGCTTTGCCGTAGATACGGAACTCTCTTCATTTCTGATGAAGTGCAGACCGGACTTGGGCGCACGGGAAAAATGTTCGGATTCCAGCATTGGGATTTGGAGCCGGACATCATTGCGCTCGCGAAAACTTTGAGCGGCGGTTATGTGCCGTGCGGCGCAATCGTGGCGCGACGCGACATTTACCAGAAAACATTTTCGCGGATGGACCGTTGCGTTGTTCACTCGACAACCTTTGGGCGCAACAACCTGGCAATGGCCTGTGGTCTCGCTGCGCTGGAAATTATCGATCAGGAAAATTTGGTCGACCGCGCGGGCAAGATGGGCGCGTTACTGATGAAAAAAGTCGATGCGTTGCGCGCAAAACATTCGTTCATCAAAGAAGTCCGAGGCAAAGGTCTCATGATCGGGATCGAGTTCCACGAGCCCAGGGAGTTCAAACTCAAGATGGCTTGGAAACTTTTGCACAAGATCGACAAGGTGCTCTTCGCGCAGATGGTCGTGACACAAATGTTGAGCAAACATCGCATCCTTACCCAAGTAGCCGGGCACGCGATGGACGTGATGAAAATCCTGCCCCCGCTCATCATCGGCGAAAAAGAAGTCGACATGTTTGTGAACGCGCTCGACGACGTGTTGACCGAGTGCCGCAAATTCCCGGGCCCGATGTGGGAACTTGGAAACAATTTCGTGCGCGCAGCCCTCGGTTCGCGCGGGTCCGCCGAAATGCGGTCCGCAGTTTCGGCGTAGTATTGCTAAGTAACACCTTGCTTCAGCGAGGTGACAGAGGCAACTCGGCCATCGGAACTGCTTTAGCGGTTTACGTAATGGCTCAATAAACCGCTAAAGCAGCTGCCGTTGAAGATGACATCTGAATCATCCCGCTAAAGCAGGGTGTTAGTAAGGAATCTGTTCGCAGCAGATTTCCCGTTTGTCGATCTGTCTCTCAGGAGTACGTTGTGCAAAGGAAGGAAAAATATTATGAGCACCGTGGTCGCTGAAAAGAAAAAAACTGAAACGAAGCTGAATCAGCTGGAGCAGCTGAAGAAGTTCACCAAAGTCGTCGCGGACACTGCCGACTTTGAATCGATCAAGGATTTCAAGCCGCAGGATGCGACGACGAACCCGAGCCTGGTTTACGCCGCCACCCAAAAACAACAATACTCGCATCTGGTCGACGAAGTGCTGGCTGATCGGAAAAACTCAGGTCTGAGCGGCCAGGCACAGATCGAAGACATCTGCGATCATTTGCTGGTCCAGTTCGGGTGCGACATTCTTGAGATTGTTCCCGGCCGGGTTTCGACTGAGACGGACGCGCGATTGTCGTTCAATGTCGAGGGTTCGATCAAAAAGGCGCAGCGACTGATTCAACTTTACGAAGCGCGCAAGATTCCGCGCGAGCGCGTGTTGATCAAAATCGCGTCGACTTGGGAAGGACTTCTTGCCGCCGAGCAACTGCAAAAGGAAGGAATCCGCTGCAATCTGACGCTGCTGTTTTCGTTGCCGCAAGCGGTGCGCGCGGCGGAAGCGAAAGTGCAGCTCATCTCGCCGTTCGTCGGCCGGATTTACGATTGGTACAAAAAGGAGATGAAGCGCGATTACACCGGTCCGGAAGATCCAGGAGTGCAGTCAGTTACTGAGATTTATACGTATTATAAGAAGTTCAATATCCCGACCGAAGTCATGGGTGCGAGCTTCCGCAACATCGGCCAAATCCGCGAGCTGTCGGGCTGCGACTGCCTGACGATCAGCCCCGAACTGATGAAGGAACTTTCCGAATCAACCGAGCCGCTCGAACGCAAGCTTGATCCACAGAAAGCGAAATCGGCGAAAATCGACAAGCTTGAGTTGGACGAAAACAAATTCCGCTGGTTGCTAAACGAGAACGCGATGGCGTACGAAAAGACTGGTGAGGGCATTCGCAAATTCGCGGCTGACGTGGTGAAGCTGGAAAAATTCGTCGCATCGAAGATATGAACCGCGGATTACACCGATAGGGCGGATAAAAAGTAAGGGATACTGCGACCGGCGTTTTGTCATTCTGAGCGAAGCGAAGCTGCAACGCAGCGGACGAAGTCCGCGAGGCCAGGCTTTCAATCTCTGGTCATTTGTTGGGACGCCATGAAGGCGATATCCAGAGATGTTTCACTTCGCTCAACATGACAGCAAGAGGGGCTGTATCCGATCGGGGTAATCCGAGGTGAAGTCATGTTTAACGTTGTTCTCGTCGAGCCGGAGATTCCGCCGAACACTGGCAACATCGGGCGACTTTGTCTTGCAACGCGGTCAACACTCCATTTGGTCAAACCGCTTGGCTTTTCGTTAGATAATCGAGAGTTGCGCCGAGCAGGCCTCGATTACTGGGAGGAGGTCCCTTTGGAATTATGGGATTCCTTTGATGCGTTGCGACGGGCGCAGCCGTCGGGAACGCGCTACTTTTTTCTGACGACAAAAAGCAAGCGGCCTTATTACGAAGTGAGATTTCAGAAGGATGATTTCCTCGTTTTTGGCCGCGAGACTAAAGGCCTCTCGGAGGATTTGCTGGGCACCAACGTTAGTAACTGCGTCACTATTCCGATGCACGGGACGCGAAGTCTGAACCTGGCTACTGCGGTTGCAATTGTGTTGTTCGAGGCTGTGCGACAACAGCGCCGAAGAGCCGCGGACTGAGGCCAAGAGCCAGCGTTTTTGTGGGACCGAAGGCATCCGAAAGAGATCGCTCGAACGTTGAATAAATGCAGATCTCCAAAAGTCTAACAACCACAAAACGGAACATCTTATGAGAATATTTGTTATTACACTTTGCAGTCTTGCGCTCGCGACTGGCGCGTACAGCGCGGAGCCCGAACAAAACAAACAACAGAAGAAAAAGCAGCCGCAAACGGTGCGCCACGCGCCCGCGGCTACGGCCGGACATCAGACGGGCGCTGGAGCGGGCCCCAAGAAGACGTCAATGGGTGCCTATCAAGGCAAGAAGGGCCAGACCCAAATGGGAGCTTATGAAGGGCAGAAGGGCAAGAAAGGCCAGACCCAAATGGGCGCTTATGAAGGGCAGAAGGGCAAGAAAGGCCAGACCCAAATGGGAGCTTATGAAGGGCAGAAAGGCAAAAAGGGCCAAACCTCGGTAGAAGCTTATCACGGTCAGAAGGGCAAGAAGGGCCAAACCCAAATGGGAGCTTATCAGGGGCAAACAGGTAAGGCAGCGAAGGGCGGAAAAGTAAAGGGAGCGACCGCAGCGACAGGCAAGCCATTTAAGCCCCAGCACTTCAATGTTGCAAAACAGCCAAACACCGCAAAGGCGCCGCCCGTGAAGTTCCAGCAGGGCAGACACATTGAAGGAAGCCAAAACTGGCAGGGCCAAAATTACGCCGTTTTCCGCAACTACCACTCAGAGTGGCACGACCAGGGTTGGTGGCATAGCCATTACGGCAATAACATCGTGTGGACGTTCGGAGCCCCTTATTACTTTAGCTCCGGTTACTGGTTCCCGGCGTGGGGCTACGCTCCCAACGCGTATTATGCCTGGGATGGCCCTATCTACGCGTATAATCGTCTGCCGCCAGATCAGGTAATTGCTAATGTGCAGGCTGCGCTGCAGCAACAAGGTTATTATCAAGGAGAGGTGGATGGTCTCATTGGACCGCTTACACGCGGTGCGATCGCAGATTACCAACGCGACCACGGCCTCTACACAACATCAACAATCGACGAGCCGACGTTGCAATCGCTCGGAATGTCATAACTGAATTTGTAGCAATCGAAAAGCCGCCGTGGAGTTCTTTCTGCGGCGGTTTTTTTTGCTCAGTGTATTTATGCTCGGTCGTTTTGGCTGGTCTTGTGCGATGTCGATCCTGGTGAGAGATAGTTGTCCGTGCAGCCGCCTCAGCTAATCGCTCGCGATATTTTTCAATCGTTTCGGATGGGTCCTCGCCGGATCGAAGTGCTGCGCGGCATCTCCATGCAAATCGAGCGTAATGAAGCGGTATTTCTCTCTGGGGCTTCTGGCGCAGGCAAAACGACGCTTCTTTACACATTAGCCGGTCTGGAGCGGCCCGAATCGGGCAGTGTCGAATTCGAAGGGCGTCCACTCTACCACCTCAGCTCGTCCGCGGAGGCGCGTTTACGCAACGAGAAAATGGGTTTTGTCTTCCAAGGTTATTTTTTATTGCCTGAACTTACGGCCTTGGAAAACGTCCTGCTGCCGCGAATGATTGGCCGGCGGCCAACGAGACAAGAGGGTGAAGAGAGCCTCGCCTCAGTCGGGCTGGCTGATCGACTGCATCATTTGCCGGCAGAGCTCTCTGGTGGCGAACAGCAGCGTGTCGCGATCGCCCGTGCATTGACGAACGATCCCGACATTGTTTTTGCCGATGAACCGACTGGAAATCTCGATTCAAAAACAGGTGGCGAAATCATGGATCTTTTGCTCAATCTTGCACGCGACCGCAAGAAGACGCTCCTTGTCGTGACGCATGATACTCGTTTGGCGTCGCGCGGCGACAGGCAGTTGCACATCAAGGATGGGGTGTTGCAGTAAGGGCCAGGTTAAATAGTTAAAAAAGTTACAATGTTACAACCGATCCCCGCTTCAACGGTTCAACGCTTTTATTTGCTGCTTGAATTACGCAATTAAACGTCGAAGATTTTTTTGCGATTATGAAAACCACCGATGCAGCGGTATTAGACGAACCCAAGGTCCATGAGCCTACTGCGGATTCAGTAGTTGAACCGGCAATTGAAGGTCGTCCACGGCCCACCGCAGTGGGCGTTAAGGAAGCAAAGATTTACATCGACGGGAAATTTTACTCCGAAGCCGACGCGAAAATCTCCGTCTTCGACCATGGTCTCCTGTACGGCGACGGAATTTTCGAGGGGATTCGTTTCTATAATGGTCGTGTTTTCCGACTCGGCGAACATCTTGATCGGTTGTGGGATTCGGCTCGCTCGATCTGCCTGGAAATTCCAATGACCAAGGAGGCGATGACAGAAGCACTCCTCGAGGCAATTCGGCAAAATCATCTGCGGGACGGTTACGTCCGCCTGATAGTGACGCGCGGGATTGGTAATCTGGGTCTAAATCCGACGCAATGTAAATGGCCGAGCGTGATCATTATTGTGGCAGCAATCACGCTTTATCACGAGAATCTTTATAAAAAGGGATTGACGATCGTGACATGCGCGACGCGCCGCTGCAATCCGGGTGCACTCAATCCGGCAGTCAAGTCTCTCAATTACCTAAATAATGTGATGGCACGGCTGGAGGCGAATTTGGCTGATGCGGACGAGGCGCTGATGTTGAACGATGTGGGCAATGTTGCCGAATGCACGGCGGACAACATTTTCGTCGTTAAGCGTAGTCAAATTGTTACGCCGCCGGTTGCCGCAGGCGCACTTCGCGGCATTACACGCTCAGTCGCGTTTGAAATCGCCACGGAACTTGGTTTCAAAACGTTAAAGGCAGATATTACGCGCCACGATGTTTACGCTGCCGACGAATGTTTCCTTACCGGGACGGCGGCGGAGATCGTTCCCGTGGTTAAAGCCGACGGGCGCCTAATCGGTAACGGGAAACCCGGCCCCATCACCATGCGCATAATTGCACGCTTCCGGGAAATGACGCGCGAAACGGGCACACCGATTTTCGGCTAGGGTTGAGCAAAGCCGCTTCCGAGGCAGTAGATGTCAGGGAAATATTCCGGGTTGAATGTTTCCAAAATATCAGGGTCTAATTAACAGAGATGTTGTGCGACGTTTGCAAATGCAATGATGCGACGGTGTTCCTGACACAGATTCTGGAAGGCAAAATGCACAAGGTGAATCTGTGCGAAGCCTGCTCGAAAGAGAAAGGTGTACAGGACCCCACGAGCTTCGCTCTTGCCGATCTGCTGCTTGGCATCGGAGCAGCCGAAGAGATCGAAAAGGGAGCGCCCACGCAAAAATGTCCGGTATGCGGCTTTAGCCAGGCTGACTTCAAGAAAACTGGACGCCTGGGATGCAGCGAATGCTACGTCACGTTTGCGGAGGGTTTGAACTCGCTCCTAAAAGCAATGCACAAAGGCACCGAACATGTGGGGAAATTGCCGGAACGCGCGCAGCGCGCCATGGCACTGAGTCATCGGATGCGGGCGCTGAACGAAAATCTGCAGAAAGCCGTAGCCGATGAGAACTATGAGACGGCCGCCTCGCTGCGCGATCAAATCAAACAGCTTGAAAGCGAACTCTCCAATTCCCCATGAAATTCTCGAATATGCTGGGTACTGCCGGGGAATGGCTGCGCGGTGAAGGGCCGCATCACCAAATTGTGATTAGCAGCCGTGTGCGGCTCGCGCGTAATCTGCGCGACCGACCTTTCCCTGGCTGGGCGAAGAAAGCCGAACGCAACTCGATCCTGGAACTGATCAGGTCACATGTGGAATCGCTTCCGGAAATGCAGGAATCTTTCTCCGAAAGCTTGCAGGATCTTTCGGCCTTGGACAGGCAGGTGTTGGTGGAACGTCATCTGATTAGTCGCGAGCATGCGGCGAAAGGCGGCGGGAGCGCGGTGGTGGTGAATCGGCGGCAAACCGTTAGCATCATGATCAACGAAGAAGATCATTTACGAATGCAATCGATTCGCTCCGGGCTCCAGTTGAAGCAGGCATTCAAGCTGGTGGACAAGATCGACAGCGCACTGGAAAGCAAGCTCGACTTCGCTTTTGATCCGCGGCTGGGATATCTAACCGCATGTCCTACGAACGTTGGCACTGGTATGCGTGCCTCCGCGATGCTCCACTTGCCTGGCCTTGTCCTGAGCGAGTTGATTAACCAGGTAATTCAAGCGGTGAGTAAAATCGGTCTCGCGGTGCGCGGGCTTTACGGCGAAGGGACTGAAGCAATGGGTAACCTCTTTCAAATCTCAAATCAGACCACGCTCGGTGAGAAAGAGGACGAGATCATCAATCGTCTGAGCAAAGTGATTGAAACAATCATCGAAAAGGAACATGACGCGCGTCACATTTTGCTCCAAAAAAAGCCGAACACGCTGTGCGATCAGATCGGTCGCGCGTATGGAGTTTTGACTTACGCGCACGCAATGCCGTCGAAGGAAGCGTTGAATCTGCTCTCGGTCATTAAGCTCGGCATGGATTTGGGCGCGTTTCCGGAAGACCAGCGTCTGCAGATCGATGAATTGTTTATCGAGACGCAGCCAGCACACTTGCAAAAAAGCTCTCAACAAAAACTGAATGCCGAAGAACGCGACCATCTGCGCGCCCAGATTATCCGCGAGCGTTTGAAACTCTTTCCCAAACCTGATATTAGTAAGATGGCGAGGGAGTCGGGCAATGGTTCGACTGACGCGCCATCGAATAATGAATAATTTTACACCGCGGGCTCAACAGGTTTTGGCTCTTGCTCGTAAAGAGGCGGACCGGTTTAACCACAACTACGTCGGCACGGAGCATCTACTTCTGGGACTGATTAAGCTGGGCCAGGGAGTGGCGGTGAACGTCTTGCAAAAGATGGGTCTCGATCTAGAGACCGTGCGCATGGAGGTGGAGAAACAGGTTGGCTCCGGACCGGAGACGAAGATCGTCGGTAACGTTCCCTACACGCCCAGGGTCAAAAAGGTGTTGGCGCTTGCGGGCAAGGAAGCCAAAGCGCTCAATCATTCGTACGTCGGCACTGAACATATTTTGCTTGGGCTTTTGCGTGAAGGTGAAGGGGTCGCTGCCAGAGTACTCAAGAGTCTCGAACTCGATATCGAACGCACGCGCAACGAGATTCTCAAGGAACTTGATCCAAACTTTACGCCGTCTGAATCGGAACAGGAAGGCGTAGAGCCAACGAAGAAAGATGTTAAGACTCCAGCACTTCGCGCATTTGGACGTGATTTGACGGAATTGGCAAGGAAGGGAGAACTCGACCCCGTAATTGGCCGGCGCAATGAGATCGAGCGAGTAATTCAAGTGCTTTGTCGGAGGACAAAGAACAATCCAGTTCTGATCGGCGAGGCAGGCGTGGGCAAAACGGCCATCGCTGAAGGGCTCGCGCAGGAAATTGCAAACGGCAACGTGCCCGAACTATTGCGTGACAGGCGTGTCATCACACTGGATTTGGCGCTAATGGTGGCTGGAACAAAATACCGCGGTCAGTTCGAAGAGCGTATCAAAGCTGTGATGGACGAAATCCGCCGCTCCAAGAACGTGATTCTTTTCATCGACGAGTTGCACACGATTGTCGGGGCAGGTTCGGCCGAAGGGGCTATGGACGCGTCGAACATTATCAAACCCGCGCTGAGTCGTGGCGAGTTGCAATGTGTCGGCGCGACGACGATGAATGAGTATCGCAAGTACATCGAGAAAGACGCAGCATTGGAACGTCGTTTCCAGACGATAAAAGTGGATGCGCCGACGGTTGATGAGGCGATTCAAATCTTGAAAGGTCTTCGACCCAAGTACGAGGCGCACCACAAGGCAAAACTCACCGACGAGGCGCTGGAGACTGCCGTCAGATTTTCGGATCGTTACATCACGGGACGGTTTCTTCCCGATAAGGCTATCGATGTGATGGACGAGGCCGGCGCGCGTGCCCGGATCAACGCCATGACGCGTCCGCCGGATGTGAAGGACATCGAGAAGGAAATAGAAGAGATCCGCTTGGAAAAGGAAGGCGCAATTAAGGCGCAGGATTTTGAGAAAGCTGCCGCGCTTCGCGACAAAGAGAAGCAAACGAAGGAGAAACTCGATGCCATTCTCAACAAATGGCGTGAGGAGCGGGAAGAGAAGGAGGTCGTGGTGACCGCGGACGACATGATGCACATCATCTCGAAGGTCACCGGCGTCCCACTGCAGCGGATGGAGCAGGAGGAAACGCAAAAACTCCTCATGATGGAATCTGAAATGAAGCATCGCGTCATCGGTCAGGACGAAGCGGTCACCGCCATCAGCAAGGCTTTGCGTCGCTCGCGCGCCGACTTGAAGGATCCAAGGCGCCCGATCGGTTCGTTCGTCTTTCTCGGTCCCACTGGAGTCGGTAAAACGTATCTCGCGCGCACTCTCGCCGAATTCATGTTCGGTGACGCCGACGCGTTGATTCAAATCGACATGTCGGAGTACATGGAAAAGTTCACCGCTTCGCGTTTGATCGGTTCGCCGCCGGGGTACGTCGGTTACGAGGAGGGTGGACAATTATCTGAAGCCGTGCGACGCCGGCCGTACTCGGTTGTGCTTTTTGACGAAATCGAAAAGGCGCATCCGGATGTGATGCATCTGCTTTTGCAGATACTTGAAGACGGCAAGATCACCGACTCGCTAGGGCGCAAGATCGATTTCCGAAACACCATCATCATCATGACTTCCAACGTCGGCGCCGAGTTGTTGAAAAAACAAACGGTGATGGGTTTCGGCGCGCCGATGGAAGGACATGATTACGATTCAATGCGCGACAAAATTCTTGATGAGACCAAGCGCGTCTTTAAACCGGAGTTTCTCAACCGGCTGGACGAGATCATCGTGTTTCATTCGCTCGGCAAACCTGAACTGTTGCGCGTCGTCGATCTGGAAGTGGACAAAGTGCTAACCCGCATCAAGGCCAAGGATGTCCACATTGAGTTGACCCAAAGCGCGAAGGAATTCCTCATCGAGAAGGGATACGATCCGCAGTATGGAGCGCGGCCAATGCGGCGTGCGGTGGAGCGTTTTCTCGAGGACCCGCTCGCGGAAGAATTGCTCCGCGGCACCGTCAAACCCGGCGACAAAGTTGAGGTTATGGCGGTCGAAGGGAAGCTCTCCTTCCAGGTTCCCGAATCGCAACCACAGAGCAGCGCGGCCGCGCCGACGAGCTAAGGCTGCGTTGCAAGTCCACGGTAGAGGTTGACGCATTTCCTTTCATGTGACACCATGTGTCACATGAAGACGATAACGATCCGGGAACTTCATCACAACACCGGCCAATGGGTCCGGGAGGCAGCCAGGTTCGGCGAGATTCATGTCACCGAGCGGGGGAAAACTATTGCGAAGATCGTCCCGCAGGCACCGGCGCGTGAGATTCCATATTTCGCGCGTCGTAAACTCACCCCTCGTTTTCGCGCAATCATGCACAAGCTTCAAGGCGGGACAGATAGCACTCAAATCATCTCAGAAGACCGAGACCGGCCAATTGAATGATCTACTTCGATGCTAGTTACCTTGTGCGGCTGTATTATAAGGATCACGGTTTTGAAGAAGTTCGGCATTTGGCGACCACCGATGCGATTGCGTGTGCTCAACACGGGCAAGCGGAAGTAGTAGCGGCACTTCACCGCAAATGCCGAGAAGGCAGTTTAACAACGAAAGCTTATCAAGTTGTTCTGGAGCAATTCGGTGCTGACGTCAAAGCTGATGCGTTCAGATGGTTCCCTCTGTCGCAAACTGTTTTGGATCGGGTCCGCGCCAGCTTTAATAGGTTGCCGGCAGAGATTTTCCTTCGCGCATCAGACGCCATACACCTGGCCAGTGCGAGCGAACACGCTTTCCCTGTTATTTACTCCAACGATAAAAACTTGTTAGCGGCTACGCACCATTTTCGGCTTCGCGGCGTAAACGTAATTCATTGATCACGCCCGCGGATGGGCATCGGCGTAAGCTTTCTTCAGCCGTTCGACAGTGACGTGCGTGTAGATCTGCGTGGTAGAAAGGCTGGCGTGCCCCAGTAAGGCCTGGACACTGCGCAGATCAGCACCGCGATCGAGCATGTGCGTGGCAAAGCTATGTCGCAATTTGTGTGGGCTAATTGAAATCGGAATTGATGTGTGGCGCACATAGCGTTTTAACACCAACCAGATCGAGCGGGAGGACATTCGTTTTCGCGCCTTGTTTATGAAGAGTGGCCCTGAATGCACGTTCGCAGAGGCGCGATAGCGTGAGATCGTTTCGAGCGCCGGCAAACCCACCGGGCAAACACGCTCCTTGCGACCTTTGCCGAATACCCGCACAGACTCGGTGTAAGGGTCGAGATCGGCCACATCGAGCGCAGCCAGCTCGCTCAGTCGCAAGCCGCTGCTGTAAAATAATTCCATAATCGCGACGTCGCGCAGCGGCATCCAAACTGGCGCGGCGCGGTTCTTCGTCTCGCGGGTGGGAGCGCTAAGGAGCTCCTCAACTTGTTGCCGAGTAAGCACCAGCGGCAGCTTCTTTTCAATTTTTGGCATTTGCACTTCTCGAACGGGATTATGTCGTAGCCGTTTTCGAGCTGCGAGAAACTGATAAAAGCTGCGCAGCGCAGAGAATTGCAGCCGGACGTATGAACGAGCCTGCCCGCGCTTCATAAGTGCAAAAAGATAATCTCGAAAATCGTCAGCATTACATTTCTTCCAAGATCTCTTGGTTTCCGCACCACAAGTAGTTAACGCCTGGCGATACGCCTTGAGGGTGCGCGGCGAAGCATTTCGCTCATTGACGAGGTAACGCAGGAATTCCTCGACGAGAGGATCTCTCTTTTCGGAAGCGCTCGCGGCGTCTATCATGTCGAGCGGAATCGAGACATCTCTAATTGTTTAAGTAACGCGGCACAATCAATATCCAGAGATTCCTCGACTTCGCTCGGAATGACAATCAGCAATGTATCATTCCGGTTTTTCCACGACATAGCGGAGATCCGAAGCGCTGGCGGTGCCCCGAAACTGACTTCTGAAAATTGGCGGCGGGTTTGTAGAAATTAATTCGTACCCCTTCAGAACAAATTCTGGATAGATCCCGTTACTGGCAGGCTCATAGACTTTGTCGCCGCTGAAATTACCGTAGAGCTTGTATTCGTAATTATTGTCGCTTCCGAAATCGAGACGTTCGCGGTCGGGCGCGAGCTTTTGTTTTTCATTTAACATTACCAACTCAGCTGTGCTCCATGGTTGACCCGGTCGCCTGACGTAACCCCAGAATTTGTAATCGGGCTTATAATAGCGTCGCCCGATAAAGTAATCCCCGGTCGGCTCGGCTGCGATATGTTGCGCCATCTCGATTCTTGCTTGCTGAATGCCCTGCGGCATGGTTTCGCAACTGCTCAACAACACCGCGCACAGCAGTATATTGCCTGCCAGTAAAAACTGAGTCGCGCGTCTCATTGCTTCGATGGACATCCTTTATCGCACCTTTCTGCAAGGCGCAATTGGAAGCTCCTTTTGCTAAGTTGTAAATTCGAATGTCGAAATCCGAAACAACCTTGCGTTTCCCCGTTTCACCGATCACTAGTCACTGATCACCGATACAATGGTTCGATTCTTCAACGCTCTGGGCACGCCGCTGCTCTCGTTTTTTCAATACCTGGGCGAGCTTGTTTTGCTGGCCGCTGACACTTTTCGTTCCATTTTCACACATAAACTCCGCTGGAAATTATTTCTCAATCAAGTTGTTGAGATTGGATTGCTTTCGCAGCTCGTCGTTATAATCACCGGCGCATTCACCGGCGCGGTGTTCTCGGCACAAACATTTTTCCAATTTAACAAGCTGGGAATGGGCTCCGCCGTGGGCGCGGTAGTTTCGGTGTCGCTCTGTCGAGAACTGGCTCCTGTT
>Ga0193730_1000080_pt1 | contig 35527 bp, 35 predicted proteins | sample U1a1metaG_FD_144919 | JGI IMG/M metagenome (GOLD analysis project Ga0193730, IMG submission 144919) | Soil microbial communities from a riparian zone of the East river system, Colorado, United States - U1a1 | ecosystem: Environmental > Terrestrial > Soil > Riparian zone | place: USA: East River...
CTTATCCTGATTTGCTTCGACGAATCGTCAGCGAAGGTCATGAGGTTGGCAACCATACTTTTACCCATCCGAACCTGGGCGAAATTCCGGCCCGGCTGACGGATCTAGAACTCAACGCGACCCAACGTTTAATCGAATCGGTCACCGGCCGTTCGACCGTCCTGTTTCGTCCGCCCTACTTTGGAGACGCGGAAGCCGACACTCCCGAAGAAGTCGAGCCCGCAATTCGTGCGAAGAATCTGGGCTACATAATGATCGGTCTGCGTATTGATCCGGGAGATTGGAAACCAGGGGTCACGGCTGACGAGATCGTTCAGAGGGTAATCGATCGCGCGGAAGACAAGAACCCGGAAACACGCGGCCAGGTCGTCCTGCTGCATGATTCGGGAGGTGAGCGCGAAGCAACGGTCGAGGCTTTGCCGACTCTGATTCACGAAATGCGGAATCGCGGATTTACATTTGTGCCGGTCTCAACCCTCGGCGGATGGACGCGCGATCAAGTGATGCCGCAGTTGCCGGCGAGCGAGAGCATCTTTACGCGCACTGACTCGATTGCATTCGTGGTTCTGTCAACCACTGGTTGGCTGTTGCAATGGGCGTTCATCGTGGGAATAGTGCTTGGCCTGGCGCGACTCATAGTGATCGGTGCACTGGCCTTCGCGCAATGGGCCCGTTCGCGCCGCCGCGAGCGCGAACACGCGGGCGAAAAATTCGAGCCTTTCGTCTCCGTCATCGTGCCGGCCTACAACGAAGAGTTCGTCATTGAGGCCACGATTCGCAGTCTGCTCAATTCCGACTACGACAACTTTGAGATCATTGTCGTCGATGACGGCTCGCTGGATCGCACCAGCGAGGTGGTGCGCGAGCAATTTGGCAGCGAACCTCTGGTGCGGCTCTTTACGGAGCCGAATGCCGGCAAAGCCGCGGCGCTGAACCTTGGCCTGCGCCAATCGAAGGGCGAGATCGTTGTGGCGCTCGACGCTGACACACAATTTCCCGCAGAGACGATTCGCGCGCTCGCCCGACGTTTCGTCGATCCAAGGATGGGCGCGGTTGCGGGCAATGCCAAAGTGGGAAACCGCATCAACATCGTTACTCGCTGGCAGGCCCTTGAATACATCACCTCACAGAACATGGACCGGCGCGCCTTTGCCAGCATGAATTGCATCACGGTCGTGCCCGGAGCCGTCGGCGCGTGGAGAAGAGAACTGATAGACGAGTGCGGAGGCTTCAGCACCGCCACGTTAGCTGAAGATCAGGATCTGACTCTGCAGATTAGAAAGCTCGGCTATCAAATCGGTTATGAAGAGACGGCCATCGGTTGGACCGAAGCGCCGCAGACGCTGCGCCAATTGGCGAAGCAAAGATACCGGTGGGCCTATGGCACGCTGCAATGTCTGTGGAAGCATCGCGACGCGTTGCTGAGACCGAAGTATGGCGCGTTAGGGTTTGTCGCCATGCCGAACGTTTGGGTTTTCCAGATCATCTTTCCGCTGGTTTCGCCGGTAATGGATCTGCTGCTGGTCTATACCCTGTTTTCAGCTTTGATCGATCGCATCCAACAGCCCTCTGTTTACACGTTCACGAATTTGCGGCAAGTTCTTTTCTACTACGCGCTGTTCCTCGCGGTTGATTGGAGCGCGGCGTGCTTCGCGTTCGTGCTCGAGCGCAAAGAGCGTTGGCGATTGCTTTGGTGGTTGTTCCTGCAAAGATTCTGTTACCGCCAGGTGATGTATTACGTGATGATCAAATCAGTCTCGACCGCCTTCCGCGGCGCGATTGTTGGCTGGGGCAAGCTGGAAAGAAAAGCTACCGTGGAAGCGCAGCCATAATCAGTTCCCCCGGTATCTCTCGGCACCGCCCCGCATAAGCCTAAACCCTGAGCCGTCTCCGTAGCTCAATTGGGCGAACCGCAGTTCCATTTGGTTAACTGTGCGCACGTGATCACGAACTGCATGCTGCTCATCCGCGCGGATCCATCGCTCTTCGATCTTCAGATGTTTGGTTTCTCCAGGCCTGATGGGAACGTCGTCAGCCACAGCCGTCGTACTGAGAGAAATAAAATCAGCACGAACCATACCGCAACCAAAACCCGCCTTGACGATCCATAGGATCGCGCATTGTTAGCCAGAATTCCAAAAAATAAATGGGTTTGTCACTGGTATTGGTAATTTCGATTTCGAAATCCCGAAGCCAGTTTTGATTATCCAAATCGTTAAAGGCCTTCTCAATTTCCGGTCTGATTGTGACTTTGATGGGAACCTTATCGGGTATTTTATTGTTGAGACTTCGCGATGGCCGCCGTTGTTCGATGGGTTCCACCACCTCTTCTACTGGTGGAGGATTTGATCGATAATCCGAGGCACGTTCCACCTCGAATCCAGTGCGGTCGCCGAAGCTGACAACGCCCAAATGCAAGTCGAGTTTCCTGAACATCTCGGGTGAATTCTGATCTTGTATTCTCAGCCCTGCCCAAAACTGTTCCGCAATTCTCAGCACCAGGGTTTGTCCGGGATCAATATGAGGATCGTCGGCTTTAGCTAATCTCTGTACCTGGATATTCGATCGACTTCCAAATTCAAACCAGATGCCTGAGGGAGTGCTGTGATTCGGAAAGTCCAGGTACGCTAAAACGAAATAAATGGGCTTGCTTGACACGTTCTTGAGTTCTATCTCCAAATCCGTACTCCAATTTGCTGATTGAAGATTTCGCACGTTCTGGATTTGGAGCGGCATATCTTTGAACTGACGCAGAGTAAGCATGCGCGGCTGAGGAGGATCCTGCCGGCCAAAGACTGAGATTGCACACGTTACGCAGATACAAATGCAGAAAGCTGCTTTGAAATACCAGCGTGAGCGATCCATGATGAAACTCCCGAGTTATGCTCGTGATTAAAACTCAGTTTGGTTTCCGTGTAAACTAGTCCCGACTAAATCCGCTGAGGTCATCTTGAATCAATGCATCGGCGCTCTATCTGGATTATCACCGCTCTCCTTCTACTAGGCGCACTGTTTCGCATCGGCGTCGTTCACTGGCTGCCGAACGACTCTGCTGATGACGGCCTGGGCTATGCGCAGATTGCCCGCAACCTGCTCGAGCTGCATGTTTATTCTCATGCGACCGAAGCACCCTTTGATCCGTCGTACGTTCGTCTTCCCGGATATCCGTTGTTCCTCGCGACGATCTATTCAGTGTTCGGCCACACCAACAACAGTGCGGTGCGAATCGCGCAGGCATTGATTGACGCGGGGACGTGCGCCCTGGTCGCCTGGCTGGCCTTCCTTTGGCAACCGGACGAGCGACGCAAAATCGCCACGGCAATCGCAGCTTTAGCGCTTGCGGTTGTCAATCCATTCACGACGATTTACGCGGCCACCATTCTCACTGAAGTGCCCGCGACTTTCCTGATCGCGGCGGCCTGTATCGCAGCAACTATCGCGTTTCAATCAAACATTTTCGAGCGGGAATTGCGCTGTTGGGCCATCAGCGGATTACTGTTGGGTGTGGGCGTCCTGTTTCGTCCTGATGTGGGATTGATGGCAGCGTCGATTGGTATCACTCTGGTCGTTGCGCGTCTTCGATCGGTACGAGTTCCGGCTTCAGAAGGCCTGCCTAAAGGCGGAACTCCAGAAAAAAGTCGCCGGCCCGCTCTATCATTGCGCCCTAAACTTTCGCGAATAATTCTCGCGGGCGCGGTTTTTTCTTTCGCGTTTGCATTGGCCCTGGCGCCCTGGACCATTCGCAACTGGCGCACGTTTCATGTGTTTCAGCCGCTGGCGCCGCCGAATGCGAATATGCCGGATGAGTTTGCTACCGTCGGTTATGAACGCTGGTTGAAAACGTGGATGACGGATGGAGAATTCCTCGACGATCTGATGTGGGGCTTGGATAAAAACCAGATTGACATAGACGATTTGCCGGACAGCGCTTTTGACTCGCCGGCGGAACGCGAGCGAGTTTCCGATCTGTTCGATCAATATAATGCTGGCGACGACGATAGCACTGAAGACAATGAAGAACCCGACGCCGCCAGTTCGCCGTCGCCTTCGCCAGATCAGTCCGCGAATAAGGGCCAGGCTGCTAAGGCGAACAACGACGATAATTCCGACGACCAAGACGACGCTCAAGACAACAAATCGAATGGCGATCAGGGCAACAAAACGAATAACGACCAGCCAGAAAAAGCCGGCACAATGACGCCGGAAATCGATGCCGCCTTCGCCCAAATCGCCCGTGAAAGAATCGCACGGCACCCGCTCCGCTATTACCTTGTTTTGCCGGCCAGGCGCGCGCATGCGCTTTGGTTCAATACTCACTCAGACTTTTACCCGTTCGGCGGCAATGCGTTGCCGTTGAACAATCCGGACAACTCGCGGGCGCAGAACTTCTGGCTGCCGATATTTGCGATACTCGTCGCGATTTACACTTTGCTCGGAGTCGCGGGTTTTGTCTGGATGGGAGTAAGCGGACCGTCTTATGCGCGCGCGGTGGTGTTAATGATCTTCCTGATTTTCGCAACGCGGCTGGCATTGTTCTCGATGGCAGTGAGCGTTGAGCCGCGTTACGTGGTCGAGTTCTTTCCGTTTCTGTCAGCGTTTGGCGCGATCGCGATCGTTGAAGGCTGGATGAGATTACGCCGCAATCGACACGTCTCAGTGTCTCAGTGACTTCTCCGTGCCTCTGTGGTGAATATTTTTCGCGATACTTCGCCACAGAGGCACAGAGGAAACACAGAGACACGGAGAGTTGCTACGGCGATTCTTCATCGTCCTCTTCTTTCGGTTTTTTAATCCTATACATTGTCAGGTCGCCGTCTTTGAAAACTACCTCACCGATCTGCTGAAGCTGCGGCGCATATCTCGGAACGTTGTAGGCCCAGATGAAATCATATTCTTTGGCGATGTCCTGCCAGTCGAGCTCTTCTTTATATTCCAAATCCCAGAAGCCATCCGGCGTGGCGGTATCAACTTTGATCTGAAGCACCTGCAGGCCGCGTTCGGCAAACAAGTAAGGCGCAAACCAACCTCGTTCAATTGTTCCGTATGCCCAGAAGTGTGCGTACGGCCGCTGCTGCGGCGGCTCATCTTCACTCTTTGCTTCGACGATTGGCAGCACGCGCGCATTCGCCGGCGTTACCGGGAACGAGCGCGCCATAACGGCTAGTTCCGGTTGTTTCGCCAGAAACGTTTTGGTGATGACCGCGCTCCGAGCTACGAACAGGAGCAGCAAAACCACGAACAGCCAACGGGTGCGCTTTCCAAAACTTGCGATGACCGGCACGAACAGCAGAATGAAAGGCAGCAAGCGCAGGTCGGCATCCGCTCCCACGCCATAGCCGGCCGGAAAAATCCAATACAAGGCAAAGAGTCCCGCGATGAAGAGCGCCCAGGGCCGGTTCCAATGGAACTCGCGATTGCGCCACCATGCGGCCAGGCAAGCGACCACCAACGCGATCACCGTGATCGTGTCCATGTGTGGCGAATAGCCTTGCATGAACGAACCCAGTCCATCGGATTTTTCGCTAAACGGACGCCAGATGATCTCCCACGGATCATTCGGCTGTCGTGACGTTGCACCGGCTATGGCAATTCTTGTGAGGACGTGGGTCAAAGCGCCGAGCGCAAACGGAGTGCATCCGAGAACCAGTTGCCGAAATGTTTTTCGCGTCAGGAGGCAGTAGCCGGCAACTGCCAGACCCGCAATACCAAATCCCAGCAGGTGCGTGAAGTACAGCGCGATTACGATGAGCAGAAATATGATCCATTGCGGCCAGCTGGGACGGCGCAGATAACGTAACCACAATCCCACGACGAGCAGGACCAGCGCCATGCTGAGCTGCATGTTGATGAAGCCCCAGAGGAAAAAAAGATTCCAGGTGATGATCAATGACAGGCCGGCGAGCAGCACGTTTTTTGGATTCGCTTGGCGAACAAAAAACCAAGAGGCAAGCGGAACGCCGAGGACGCTCAGGCTCAGCAAAATTTTCCCGGCGGTGAAGACGTTGAAAAATTTCTGGAGCAGCACCATCAGGGCATCCATTGTCAGATATGGATATGGCCCCCAGTCCGACACGTAGTAGTCACTGAAGTGAAACGCGGGGTCATGCAAATGCGCGAGAATGAAAACTCGCGCGAGGTGATTTGGGTAATCCAGCAACGGCGGGAAGGCGACGATCCAAAACGGCAGCACCAGAACCGCAGCGGCCAGGACAACAAAAAGAGAGGTCAAGACAACCCGCGAAACATTCAGTGGTTCATGTTTCGCCGCGTCTTTTACCCGTTCACGCTCTCTTATTTCTGAATCAATCGATGCCAGCCTTTGTTCCAGCGCCCGAATGTGTCGGGCGATCTCTCCGCGGACGATGAAGGAATCTGTCGTCGCCTGGCGCTCGCGTTCCGCTACCAGCATGCCGGCGATTTGCTCGCGCCGTTTCAGCAGCTCTTTGGTTGACTCATTATCCTCGCGGGGATTCTCGGTGGTAGTTGAGCCGGACGAAGTAGACATTTTTCGAATGTCGATCGGCGCGAAGTTCGCCGACAGTTATATTCGAGCGATTCAGAGGAGGCGCGAGAAATATTCAGTTGTGGGGGGTTCAAGTCTCGTAATGATCAGGGACTCGGTCGCTGCGACTGTTCCGACGCGGGCACGCGCGACGGATCGGGTTTGTCCGGCGACGTGTGCAAATGCACAGCTTTCCATTCGGCGCCGACGCGTTTGAAAACCAGAGTCATTCTTCCGGATCCGGAATCAGGCTGGCCGTTGAAAGTCTGTGTCTGCGACCAAAGGCAACTGACGACCGCGCCATCGCGGCCCAGCATAGTGACGTGCCAATCTCGAATATCGAGCTTGACGTCCTTACTCTGAGGGAATGAGCTCTCACGATTTTTCTTCAACTGGTCCCATCCCCTGGTCACGCTTCCGTTATTGTTGAAAAGGACTAAAGTCGATGAGTTCAAATAGCCACTCATATACAGATCAACGTCTGCTTTCCGTATGCCTTCGATGATCTTGTCGAAGGCAGCCCGGACTGCCGTAGCAGGACCAGCGGCCGTTCGCCGGGATGTCGTTCCTGGTGAAGGCGACGCCGTTGCATCCGGAGGTTTGGCTACCGTCCTTGGTGCCGGCGAAGGCTTGGGCGCGACGGTGCGCGTGCGGCTCGACGGCGACGTGTTACTGTTCTGCGCGAGTGCCGCACCCGCACTGACAAGCACAATAGAAAGGATAATCGCGAGTCTTTTCATTGTGAATATCTCCTCGAAAAAGACGGCCACAGAGGCGCCAAGGCACAGAGATTAACATAAAGGGGAACAAGCAATTCTGCTACTTTGCTGTTTCTCCGTGTGGCTGTGTCTCCGCGGCCAAATTCTCAAACTCATTCCATGGGCGCTGGCTGCGCAAACGCATGGCTGAACGTTCGCTGCCCATTATCTGAAACACGTCGAACATCGACGGTCCCACTGCCTGGCCTGTCAGCATTGTGCGCGAAGCATTGATAAAAAGGCCAGCTTTTACTGATGACTCTTCAGCGAAAGCACGGAGCGCGGCTTCGGCCGTTTGGGCCGTGAACGGATCCGCAGTTTCGATCCGATCGGCGAGCTGCGGCAGCAGTTCTTTGAGTCGCGGCTCTTTCAAAATGTTCTTGCGGACGGCGGCTGCATCAAAATCGAAGTCTTCAGAGAAATACGCGCGGCCCTGTGACGAAAAATCCTTCAGCGTGAAGAATCGCTGGCGAATCAGATCAACTACTTTCGCAAACCATTCGCGCTCGTCGTCATCGTATTCTTCGCGCCAGAGTTTTTCTGCGCGCAATTCGTTTTTCACCATCGGTAGCAGGGCGTCCAGGGGCATGGTGCGAATGTACTCCGCGTTCATCCACAGCGCTTTGTCATCGGTCCAGTGACGCGGATCGTTTTCCTGGAAATTGAAAACTGCCGGCGATTTATGAATACGATCCAGCGAAAACTCCTCGATTAATCTTTGACGTGAAAAAATCTCAGTGCCCGGTTCCAGGTTCGGTTTAACTTCCTGATTATCGCGAACCATCGGAGCGGAATACTGAGTTGTATCCGGCGACCAGCCCAATAGTGCCAGATAATTGACGAAAGCGTCCGGCACGAATCCGCGATCGCGATAAGTCGTGAGCGAAACTACTTCGCCGTGCTTTCGTTTCGAAAGCTTCGCTTTATTCGGCGCGAGAATGAGTGGCAGGTGCGCAAACTGCGGCACCGCTGCGCCAAAGGCCTGATAAAGCAGAATCTGTTTGTGCGTGTTTGTTAGATGGTCCTGACCGCGAATCACATGCGTGATATTCATCTCGATGTCGTCGAGCACGACAGATAGATTGTAGAGTGGATGACCGTCTGAGCGCAGCAGGACCAGATCCTCGATCTCTGAGTAGTCACGCTCTTGTTCACCATAAACAATATCGGTGAACCGCGAAGCGCCCTCGCGCGCGACCTTCAAACGAATCGCGAACAGCTCGCCCGCAGCCGCACGCGCGTCGGATTCTTCTTTTGGTAAGTCACGAAACGGATTGCTGCGATGATCGATTCCCTCCGCGGCGTTAGCGCGCGCGCGATCGGCAATACCTTGTTTGACATTCGCGTCGCCGCGTTGCTCTTTCGGGGTGAAATCGCGGTACGCCTTTCCTTCTTCGACCAGCTTACGCGCGGCCGTGCGATGCTTCTCCGCATTATCGGATTGAAATATTTTCTCTTCGTCGTAATCGAGACCGAGCCACTCGAGCCCTTCAATGATCGACCGCGTAGATTCATCGGTCGAGCGTTGCAGATCGGTGTCTTCGATGCGCAGCAGGAACTTGCCGCCGACTTTGCGCGCGTACAGCCAGTTGAAAAGCGCCGAGCGCGCCGCGCCGATGTGCAGATAACCGGTTGGTGATGGAGCGAAGCGAACGCGAACCATAGAAGTAGAGGTCAGAGGCCAGAGATCGGAGGTCAGAAATAACGAAACGCGATGCGCCCGCCTGACCTCTGATCTCCGACTTCTGACCTCCCGAATTTCTGGCGGAGATGACAGGATTCGAACCTGTGAAGGGCTTTTAAGACCCTTAACGGTTTAGCAAACCGCCGCCTTCAGCCACTCGGCCACATCTCCGCGATGTCGAAAAGTCATTCTAAAGCGTGACTGGGTATTGTCAAGACATGCGACCCGCGTTAAGAAGCATCCGCTGAATGCTGGTCGCTCTTTCGCTGACTGATGCTGCATAAGAGCAGCACGATTGCAAAACCGATGAATAATCCAAAAATGCCGTCGACCCATTTGTCGGAGAGGAACGCACTGGGTCGCACGAACCAGTGCCAGAGAAATCCTATCAGCAACGACAGATTGCCGAGTCGCATAAGCCTCTTAGGATTTCTTGTTTCATTTCGGAAAACCACTTGCACTTGCCTCCGGTAGTATTTTTCGGCCACATCTCCGCGATGTCGAAGGTTATTCTAAGCGGCAGGAGGGCAAAGTCAAGAATGACCGTCAATGTGAATGCTCGCAGAAACTGATCTGCTGGTCGTAAATGCCTGTGCAAGCGGGTCCGATCATGTCGACCTTTTTACACTTTTCTTTGGTCCAATCAACAAAAATATTTCTCAGGCCTGAGGGCACACCATCACAGAATCCCGTAGTGATTGCGCCTGATTGTAAGCAGCCCAGTACGAAATGTTCGTTGTCGACTTGAGCGTCAAAGTCGAGCAGGCCAAGACTGGCGCCGCGCTTGACTCCCTCGTCGATGCAATTCTGCTGGTTTGTCGTCTTGCCGAATTCCGCGCCTTCTTTCATTTTGGCGGCGGTGCGTGGCGAAGTCTGCTTGCCTGATCCGGTAATCCATGCGGCAATCGTCACGACGACCGCGATCACAACCAGCGCTGCCGCGATCAACAGACCAATAATAATTCGTCTGGTGAGTCTTTGAATCAATCTATTCATGAATGTAGAGTGGTGGCAATACAATCAGGCGGCCATCTCGCGCGGCCGTGGCGCGCGACGCAGTTGCACCGGAAGAGTGGAAGCACAACAAACCTTTTCAAGTTTCTCTCTATCGCGTTGAAATTCGGGATGTTCCGTCAATGAAGCGCGCACCTCGCGAAAGATATGTGCGGCGTGTTCGTCCGGTGGTTCGCTCAAACGATAGTGCATCCACTTGCCCTCGCGGCGAGCAACCACAACCCGCGCCTGGCGAAGGTAGGCGAGATGCCGCGAAATTTTCGGCTGACTGGTTTTCAGAATCTCAACTAGGAAGCAGACGCACACTTCCGAGTCGCCAATAAGATTAATCAGACGCAGGCGCGTGGGATCGGCCAGCGCGCTGAAAAGATTTTCGAGGTTGTATTTGTTCCTGGCCATCCTTATTCGTTTCCCACAAGCTTGCTGCGCCGTTCGAGCAGAATTGTGTCGCGCCACGCGCCATTCATTTTTCCGATTCGCTCACGCCGGCCGACTTCGCGAAATCCGCAGCGCTGATGCACCGCGAGGCTGCCAACATTCTCAGGAAATATTCCCGCCTGCAAGGTCCAGATTCCATTCTGCTCTGATTCATTGATAAGCGCTTCGAGTAGTTGCCGTCCTATCCCTGAACCGCGATTCGACGTCGAAACGTAAACACTGACTTCCGCAACACCGCCATAGACATAGCGCTGCGATACCGGACTGAGCGCGGCCCAGCCAACAATTGCATCGCCTTGTCGCGCAACCAGCCGTGCGCAGGGCAGATGTGCTTTGTCCCATTCTGCAAACGAAGGCGCTCCGGTTTCAAACGTCGCGTGACCGGTGGCGATGCCTTCGAGATATATCTCCTCAACCCGTCCCCAGTCGGTCGCCTGCATTTTTACGATTCGCGATCCGTCCAACACATTCGCCTTGACAGATATGTCTGGGTCGTTTAGCATGCGTCGTATTCGCTTATGCGAATATGATTCTAAGGAGGTTTGACATGGAAAGCAAGAGCGACTCAACTGTGGTGGCGCCGGTAGTTTCGGCCCTGAAAGCACACCTGGCGATCAATGTAAGGAATGTTGAGCAGAGCATCGAGTTCTATCGCCAGTTGTTCGGGATTGAGCCGAGCAAGGTGCGCACGGGTTACGCGAAATTCGACGTGCAGAATCCGCCCCTGAATTTCACTCTGAATGAAGGATCTGTTGCTAGCCGCGGCGCGCTGTCGCATCTGGGCATTCAGGTGCGATCGACGGAAGACGTTTTGGCGACCCGGCAACGATGGCATGACCGTGGTTTGCTGACGCGCGACGAGATGCAAACGAGTTGTTGTTACGCGGTGCAGGACAAGACCTGGGTTCGCGATCCTGACGGTAATGAATGGGAAGTGTTCGTCGTACTCGAGGACAATCTGTCAGAGAGTGCGGCCTGCGAATGCGGCGATCAGGTCGTTGCCGGTCCTCAAGCAAACGCACCGATCGAGATGGCCACGTCTTGCTGCGCAACTCCACCGGTGAGCATTTCGAAGTGAGCTCCAATCTTGCCCAAAGAAGTGTGGCCGAGGGCCTGGGCACCGCGCTATTGCTCGCGGCGGTGATTGGCTCGGGAATCATGGGCGAGCACCTGGCTGGCGGCAACGTTGCGATTGCGCTACTGGCCAACACGATCGCAACCGGCGCCGCTCTGGCGACATTGATCCTGACGTTTGGCCCAATTTCAGGCGCGCACTTTAATCCGGCTGTGACGTTGAGTGCACTGTCCCGGCGAGAGTTAAGTTGGCGGGAGGCGTTCGCCTACATCCTTGCTCAATTGATAGGAGCTTGCGCGGGAGCCCTCACGGCAAACGTAATGTTCGGTGAGCCGTTGGTTTCTTTCTCTCGACATGCGCGCAACGGAGGCCGCCAGCTTTTCAGCGAGTTCATTGCCGCGTTCGGTTTGATCGTCGTGATTCGAACCTGCGGGAGATATCAACCGCGGCTGGTTGCGTTCGCCGTCGGTGGTTACATCACGGCGGCGTACTGGTTCACGGCCTCGACGTCCTTTGCTAATCCAGCAGTGACTATCGCCCGTTCACTAAGCGATACATTTGCCGGCATTAGACCAATAGACGTTCCGCTTTTTGTGGTGGCGCAATTGATGGGTGCGGCCGCCGCTACACTGCTGACGATGTGGTTACTTGGAGACTACTCAATGAGGGATCGACATGATTGAGAAAACGCGTGTGCTGTTTCTCTGCACGGGTAACTCGGCGCGTAGCCAAATCGCCGAGGGTCTGCTCCGTGATTTAGCCGATGATCGCTTTGAAGTCTTCAGTGCCGGCACCATGGCCAGCTTCGTCCGCCCGCAAGCCATTGCCGTGATGAACGAGATCGGCATCGACATCTCTGGTCATAGATCAAAGTCAGCGGATGAATTTCACGACAACGAATTCGATTACGTGATCACCGTCTGTGATCATGCGAACCAGAGATGTCCCGTCTTTTCCGGCGCGGCAAAGCGCCTGCATTGGAGTATCGACGATCCGGTGATTTCGGGAGACGAGAGCGAGCAGCTCGCCGCTTTCCGGCGCGCTCGCGACGAGCTTCATCAACGAATCCGCAAATTTGTTGAAGAAATTAACGCTTGACGCTGGGTTGTCCTTGCGGTATAAATTACTTTGTTATGCAAAGGCAGCGCCGATGTGAGGTTGGACAACGTGGCACGGGCGTCCCGCCCGTGAATCACGCGCAGGATGCGCGTGCCACGTTCAGACTTGTGATCGAGTTGCTTGTTGATTTCGCCACAGAATCTTGAGGTGCATTACCATAGCGTCTCGCGTTACAATCGGCCGCGATGAGCCAGTTGGAAAAAATTAACTCACCTGAAGACCTGCGACGGTTGCGGCTTGATGAGCTTCAAGACGTAGCCGAAGAAGTCCGCCAACACATTCTGGAGACTATGTCTCGTGTCGGTGGGCACACCGGTGCATCACTTGGCGCAGTCGAGCTGGCGGTCGCTTTGCATTACGCGTTCGACACTCCGCGCGATCGTCTGGTTTGGGACGTGGGCCATCAGGCCTACGCGCACAAAATTCTGACCGGCCGTCGAGACCAATTACCTACTGTCAAGCAATACGGCGGCATCAGCGGCTTTCTTCGTCGCGACGAGTCTGAGTACGACGCGTTTGGCGCCGGTCATGCGTCGACGTCACTTTCGGCGGCATTGGGAATGGCGATCGCTCGCGATCGAAAGGGCGAAGATCATCACGTGGTCGCCTTAATCGGCGATGCGTCACTCGCGGGCGGCATGGCGATGGAAGCGGTGAACCAGGCCGGCCATCTCAAGACGCGGCTAATTGTCGTTCTTAATGACAATGAAATGTCGATCGCCCCGGCGGTCGGGGCGCTCACTGGATACTTGAATCGCATTCGCGAGGCGCATGGTTATCATCGATTCAAGGATGAAGTGGAAGAGAAGCTGCGCGCAATTCCTTCAGTTGGTGAAAGACTGCATCACGCGGCTAAGACCGTAAAAGATGCGATCGCGGCCGCGGTCCTGCCCGGCGCGCTTGTCAACGAGCTCGGCTTCAAATACATCGGATACGTTGACGGTCACAATGTGCGCGCGCTGGTCGCGGCACTGAAAGAAGCTCAGCAGATCAAAGATGGACCCGTTATCGTTCATGCGTTGACGACCAAGGGTAAGGGTCATCCGGCCGCCGAAAAGGACTACTACAAATGGCATGCTACGGGCCCGTTTGATTTGCAGACAGGCAAAGCGATCAAATCGCCCGCGAAAGCCCCGACCTACACGACAGTTTTTGGCGAAGCTCTCTGCGAACTAATGGCGAAAGATGAAAAGATCGTCGCCTTGACCGCGGCCATGCCTGACGGCACGGGCATCTGCGACGCGTTGGTGAAATTTCCCGAGCGGTCCTTTGATGTCGGCATCGCGGAGCAGCACTGTGTGACCTTTGCGGCTGGTCTTTCGTGTGAAGGATTGAAACCGGTCTGTGCGATCTACTCGACGTTTCTGCAGCGTGCGTTCGATCAGGTCGTGCACGACGTCTGCATTCAAAATCTCAACGTCAAGTTCTGTCTCGATCGCGGTGGCATTGCCGGCGGCGATGGGCCGACGCATCATGGCTTGCTGGACATCGCTTATCTGCGCGGCGTACCCAACATCATTTTGATGGCGCCGAAAGACGAAGGCGAAATGCGCGACATGCTTTTCACCATGACTGAGCACGTCGGGCCGGCAGCGATGCGTTATCCGAGGGGAAATGGCATCGGGGCCGACATAAAGCGCGGTCCTCAGCGCCTGGAAATTGGAAAAGCCGAGCTGTTGCGCGACGGAGGCGAGATTGCGATCGTCGCTTATGGTTCGATGGTCCATCCTTCGCTCGAAGCGGCGACGCATCTTGCAAAGGACGGTATTGAAGCGACGGTGGTCAACGCGCGATTCGTCAAGCCGCTCGACAGTGGGTTATTGCTCGCGCTGGCGCGAACGAAACGTTTGATTGTAACGGTCGAAGAAGCTTATCTGGCGGGAGGCTTCGGCGCGGCTATTATGGAACTGCTCGAAGAGAACGGTCTGCAGGACAAGGTTCGCATCGTGCGTATGGGAGTCCCCGATCGCATCGTTACGCACGGCGATCCGAAGCTCTTGCTCGCGAAATACGGTCTCGACGCTGATGGAATTTATACCCGCGTGAAAGAGTCAATTGAAGTCCTCGACGATCGACGCGCGAAGCATCAGAAAGTTACTGCGTGACATTTCTTGTCACTGGTTTTTATTACAAAAAAGATTGTTGACCTCTTCACTTACCCGTGGCATGATGCGCCTGAGGTATCCAGAAGCGTTTTTCTCTTAGTTGCCCGGCCCTGTTTTATCCTCCACTAACAATTAGTACCCGACTAGACTCCATTGTCTTTATCTACGCTCGCGCGTGCGGCGCGAGGGAAGGGTAGCCTCCATGAAGCAGTTCTTTTTTGAGAGAGAGTGTGTGCATCGGAACAAGGCAACCGAAGGCGAAGTTTATAACGGGATGTTTTTTGTTCAGGCGCTGCAGCGCTTGCAGAGTGATGCTGCAATGAAAATGGCCGGCAAGGTTGCACCTTTTTATTGGGTTGACGCGCCACGCGTGGCGGTTTGGCTGTGCCGGGAATGCGCGGCCGAGTTGCACATCGGCGAAGCTCCGCGCGCGATTCTGCAGGGAGCCCGGCGCTAGTGTGAGCGTCGCCCTCTCCCCTGGGAGAGGGTCTAGGTGCGCCGATGCTATGCCCTCATCCCCAACCCTTCTCCCAAAGGGAGAAGGGGATGAAGCGAGTCGGGCTTCTGACAATTAGGCTCATGCGCTACGATTTCCCCCATGCAGCGCGAGCGCATCGACAAGCTTCTGGTAGATCAGGGCCTGGCCGATTCCCGCACCCGGGCCCAGGCTATGGTCATGGCCGGCTCCGTACTGGTAGATGAACAGCTGGTCGACAAGCCATCAGTAAAGTTTCCTGCCAACGCGAAGATACGAATAAAAGGACGGAGCGATACGGACGTTTATGTCGGCCGCGGCGGAGTGAAGTTGGCAGCTGCGCTCCGCGAGTTCGCACTCGACGTAAACGGACTCGTGTGCCTTGACGTGGGCGCGTCAACCGGCGGATTCACCGATTGTTTGCTGCAGCACGGCGCGAGAAAAGTTGTCGCCGTCGATGTCGGCCATAATCAGATCAGTTGGAAGCTGCGAAACGATCCTCGAGTTGAAGTGCGCGAAGGCGTGAATGCGCGATACCTGTCGCCCGCAGATTTTGATGCGCAGTTCGATCTCGCGACGATCGATGTGGCCTTCATTTCGGCGACGAAAATTCTTCCTGCGGTTGTGCCGTTGCTGAACGCTTGCGGCCGCATCGTCACGCTCATCAAACCTCAATTCGAGGTAGGCAAAGGCGAAGTGGGCAAAGGCGGCATCGTGAAAGATCCAGTGCAGCACGAACGAGTGATCGCCGAAGTGAATGCTGCGGCTGAGTTGCTTGGCTTAAACGTTCGCGGAGTGGTCGAATCTCCGATCCACGGCGCGGATGGAAATGTCGAGTTTCTGGCGTTGTATCAACGCTGAGTGGCTTGGCCACAGCACTGTGCGGCGGCAGAGCCGCGTTGGATCTCGTTGACACCCTGATCAGCGCGCGGCTATCATCCGCGCGTTCCAGCAAAACTCTTCAAACCATGGCCCAATTTTCGATCAAAAGCATCGGTGTCATTGTCAAACCGCACCAGCCTGATGCGCTGGAAACACTTTGCCGCCTAACGAAGTGGTTACGCGAACGCGGCATTGTATTCGTCGGTCCTCCGGACATCGAGCGCGAGCGAATTGAACATGAGACCGGATGTCCCGTCGAGGTCGTGAGCGAAGAAGAGCTTCCGCGACGCGTCGATCTGATGCTCGTGCTCGGCGGTGATGGAACGATGATCGCGACGGGTCGCATGTTGGGCGATTCCCAGGTGCCCGTAATCGGGGTGAACTATGGAGGCCTCGGTTATCTCGCCGAGTTTCCAATCGAGGAATTATTTCCCGCGCTCGAGGGAATTCTCGCGGGTCAATACAAGGTTCAGCAGCGTCTGATGTTGAGCGTCGAGCTGTGGCGCGGCGAAGAGTTAATAGCGCAAACTCGAGTGCTGAACGACGTGGTAGTGAACAAATCTGCACTGGCCCGCATCGTAGAGATCGAAGCTTACCTGAACGAGCAGTTCGTCAATCTGTTTCGCGCTGATGGATTGATCGTGGCCACGCCGACCGGCTCGACGGCCTACAATCTCTCGGCCGGCGGGCCGATCATTTTTCCTTCGATGAGTGCAATGGTGATCACGCCGATTTGTCCGTTCACACTTTCGAACCGCCCGATCGTCGTGCCAGATGATTCGGTGATCGAGGTGCGCCTGGTTACTGAAAAAGAGGAAGTTGCACTGACGCTTGACGGGCAGGTTGGTTTCTCGCTGCAAGCACACGACCGCGTCGTTATTCGCAAAAGCGAAACGGCATTCAATCTGGTCCAGCCGCCGAATCGAAATTATTTTGAGGTGTTGCGGAATAAATTGAAGTGGGGGAGGTGACACCGATGGCAAGATTATTGACCTTGAGTCTTTTCGTCTTGGTGGTAACGACCTCCAGCCATGCTCAATTAGTGCGGCCAGGATCTGCCGACAAGTGCCCGGGGAAAATCTACAGTAGTAAGGAGGTAGAGCGGCGCGCGCGCATCATCGATTTCAAGAGCCTGACGATTCCAAACGAAGCCACCGCGCATGATGTTCACGGAACCGTGATCATCAATGCAGTTTTATGTCACAACGGCCGAGTGACTGACATAACAGTGGTTCAAGGCCTGCCGTTCGGTGTTACTGAGAACGCCATCAGTTTGGTCCGTGACACGCAATTCTCGCCTGCGGAACTAAACTTACATTCCGTTTCGCAAGCCAAGCAGTTCCAGTTCAGCGTCAACGATGTAAGCGCAATCACAGAGAGGATCGATCCTGCTGCGGCTGCCGGCCGGGTGGTGGAAGACCTCGACTTCATCGGATATCGCCGCCTGACCAAAGAGCAGATTATGGGTTGGATTCTGACTCGCGCCGGCAACACTTTCAATGCAGATCTAGTCCAGCAAGACCTCAAGGCGCTTTTGGCGACGGGCTACTTCGACAGCAAAAACACGCGCGTGACTCTTGAAGACGGTGTAAGGGGCGGCGTTCGCGTCGTTTTTGAAATGATTGAATTGCCGCTGATCGCTGAAGTCAGATTCGAAGGTCTTAAGCTGCCGGATCGATCCGCCGTCATTAAGGAGTTAACTAAACAACAGGTCGATGTGCGTAAGGACCAACCGCTCGATTCCGCCAAGCTAAGGAAAGCGCAGACTGTAATTGAGCAGTTCTTCCAGTCTCAAGGCTGGATTAATGTTAAAGCTGAAGCAGTGATTGAAAACATCGGCGCCAACGAAGTGAAGATAGTTTTCAAAATAAGCGGACATAACTTTTGATCATGACTCAGTCGCAAACCGCCAATCGATCAACGACGCAACCACGCCCCTGGTACCGGCCCTCACTGACCACCCAAATACTGATCGGCCTGGTACTCGGTGGACTGCTCGGTTATATCAGCCCCAGGTGGGGCAACAATGTCTATTTCCTCCGCGATATATTTCTTAACCTCATCAAGTCGATCATTGCGCCGCTGATTTTTTCGACGCTCGTTGTCGGCATCGCGGGCGGTGGTGATCTGAAAAAAGTCGGACGCATGGGCGCGAAAGCGCTGCTGTACTTTGAGATCATCACGACACTTGCGCTGTTTATCGGCCTCGGAATTGTGAATCTGACAAAGCCCGGCGCCGGCGTTCTCCTTAGCGGCGGCAGCGACATCGCTTCTCTGGTCAAGACGCAGCCGCAGGGCTTTCGCGATCTGCTGGTCCATATCTTTCCCGCCAGCGTGATCGATTCGATGGTGCGCGGCGACGTGCTTCAGATAGTAGCGTTTAGCGTTCTCTTCGCAATGGCGGTGTCTGCCATGGGTAAAAGGGCCGCCTCGATTCTGCGAGGCTGCGACGCGCTGTCACAGGTCATGTTCAAGTTTACAAACTACGTCATGATGTTCGCCCCCATCGGCGTTGGCGCCGCGATGGCCCACACGATCGCGACCAACGGTCTGACGGTCCTCGTCAATCTTGGTAAGTTAATCGGATCGCTTTATCTCGCGTTGTTTGTCCTGGTCGTATTTGTCTTTGGCGCGGTTATGATCATCGCGCGCGTGCCTATCAAACAATTTCTGAAAGCTGTGCGCGAGCCCTTCACGATCGCCTTCGCGACCACCAGCAGCGAATCTGCCTTGCCCAAAGCGATGGAGAACATGGAACGCATCGGCGTGCCGCGACGCATTGTCGGCTTTGTGATGCCGACCGGTTACAGTTTCAATCTTGACGGCACAACGTTGTATCTCGCGATGGCTTCTGTCTTTGTCGCGCAAGCGGCCGAGCCGACGATTGGGCACATGAGCTTTGGCCGCCAGATCGTCATGATGTTGACACTGATGATTACTTCAAAGGGCGTCGCTGGTGTTCCGCGCGCCGCATTGGTGATCTTGCTAGCAACCTTGAACAGCTTTATGCCGGGTGGGCTGGGCGCAATCGGCGTCGCGGTGATTTTTGGCGTTGATGAGTTGATGGACATGGGCCGCACGTCCGTGAATGTTTTGGGAAATTGTCTGGCTACTATTGTCGTCGCGCGCTGGGAAGGCGAGTTCGACGACGAAAAGGCGCGCGTGTTTGGGACACCGGAAGAAGCGCGACGAGAACTTGCCGATGGCGATCTGGCGTTAGCTGAAGCGGCGGCGGAATGAAACCATCCGCAATTTACGCAGCCTTGCTCGAATCGTTTATTTCGGCCATAGCCGATGCGATCACCTCGTCTTTGACGCCGTGCTTGCGTAAGCTCTTAACCAGATGTGAAAGCTTCGAGTGTTGATTCAATCGTTCCAAGTCTGAACGCAAACCCTGTCCGACGTAGGCGCGAATTAGCGGTTGATAACCCGAGAATCCCAGACGCGGAGCGATTTCCTTCAGATCGTTAACCACATCTTCGGGAATTCGTAGGCTGATGGTAGTCATTGCTCGATTTTTTTGTAAGCGCTGTTTCAACTTACTGATTTTCATATAACGTTCTTTCTCCTTTTTCGACCACTCGTGCAGACAAAAGTCGAATGACCTCATCGCGCTCAACAAACACGACGCAGAGCAGGCGCCAATTCTTCGTCATACCGATTACGGCTTCGCGCGGTTGGCCCTCAACAGTGCCGGCGTCAACTACACGTAGGAATGGATCGAAGAAAACTTCGCAGGCGGTTTCAAATGAGATTTTGTGCTTACGAAGATTTGTCTTAGACTTTCGTTCGTCCCATTCAAATTCGATTTCATGTAACGTATAGCTGACATCCACCAGGAAAAGATAACATCAAACGTATATACGACGTCAATACGTTTTGGATGAAGAAAATAGCCCATGCTTTTTCCAATAGGCGACGATAACAGAGGCCGCACCACCACGCCGGTCGTTAACTATGTCCTTATCGCGGTTAACGTGCTGGTGTTTGTGTTTCTTCAGGGTCTCGGCAGCAATGATAAGTTCACCTACGCTTACTCGACCGTTCCCGGTGAGATCATCACCGGCAGGGACATCGTTACCCGTCCGGTCTCAGTCCAGCAGTTCACCGGCCAACGCGTTGAGATGCCAGGCTTGCAACCGACGCCGATCCCCGTGTACCTCACGCTGATCACATCGATGTTCATGCACGGCGGCATCGCGCACATTTTCGGCAACATGCTTTTCCTTTTCATCTTTGGTGACAACATCGAAGATCGGCTCGGTCACCTGAGGTATCTTATTTTTTACTTCGTCTGCGGAATTATCGCGGGACTCTCGCACGTCTTTGCGACTGCGCTGTTCGCGACCGATCCAGCGAGCTTGCTGGTGCCAAGTCTGGGCGCATCAGGAGCAATCTCAGGTGTGCTGGGCGCCTACATTCTTCTGTTTCCGACTAACCGGGTGGTGGTGATTTTGGGCTGGTTCGCCACGCCGATGCCCGCGTTCATTGCGATCGGCCTTTGGTTCGTGTTTCAGTTGATTAACGGGTTGGGCGTGCTCGGCAGTGGTTCACAAGCAGGCGGAGTTGCTTACGCCGCCCACATCGGTGGATTTATCTCCGGGCTGGCATTGATTAAAGTTTTTGAGATTGGGAGGCGGCCGCCCGACCGTTACTACGAACGGGAATTCTGAAGATGAGCACAACATTACAAACGCCCAACCAGCAAGGCCTCGATATTCGCTCGACTCCGCGCGCGGATATGAATCTTTATCCGCTCGATACCTTCGCCTATGAATTTCCGGGCAAAGAGATAAGGATCAATTTCGAGATTCCTGAGTTCACCTGCATCTGCCCGTTTTCTGACTTTCCTGATTTCGCGATGATTCGGCTTGAGTACGTTCCGAACGAACGCTGCGTAGAGTTAAAGAGTCTAAAGCTCTACATTAATGCGTTCCGCGATGTGAAAGTCTTTCATGAGCATGTCATCAATATGATCCTCGAAGATTTTGTCACCGCTTGCGATCCGTTGAGCGTGGAAATCGAAGGCGACTTTAACGTGCGCGGTAACATCAAGACGACGATCCGGGCGAGCTATAGAAAAGCAGAAGTCAGGAGTCAGGAGTCAGGAGTCAGCAAAAGCGCTTAACGTCCGGGTATGCTCACCACTCTGTCAGTTTCATTTCTGGTTGTCGTTATCTTCGTGGTCGTGCTGTTCTTTGCCCGGCGCATTCTCCGGCTGGCGATAAAACTTGCGTTGGTTGGTGCGATTGTCTTTGCCCTGGTCATCGGCGGATTGTTTGGTTGGTGGCGAGGCTGGTTCTCTTCCAGCTCACCACATCCTGCTTCACAGTCCGGCCCGCAGAGAACTCCGTCTCGACGTCCGACGCCACGTTGAGACAGGAAGTCAGTACCATCCGCGTCAGCGGATGGCCCCGGAATCAACTCTAACGGGAGTAATCAACTCATCTCCTGACGGAGATGGTACCGACTATATGACAATGCAAATCGAGCGCTGGAGTGAATCGGCGCTTCCCAATCCGGAAGAACTCAAGCAGCGTTTGCGGGACGAAGGCTACAGTGTCTTTCAATGGACCGACGCAGCGGGAACGAAATATGGCCCGCACGCACACGCTGAAGATCAATCGCACTGGATTATCAGCGGCGGATTGGAATTGCGTGTCGGTCACGAAACCTACAAGCTGCGCCCCGGTGATCGAGATTATCTTCCTGCCAACACAATTCATTCGGCATTCGTTCCCGATGATGAAGCGGTGACTTACCTGATCGGATCAAAGCACTAGTGTCAGAAGCCCGACCGTCAGCAAGGGCTCCAAAAAAGATTTAGTCCTCTCCCTCTGGGAGAGGGTTGGGTGAGGGTTTAGAGGCGCCGTGCTATGCCCTCATCCCCGACCCTTCTCCCAAAGGGAGAAGGGAGACCGCTGATTCAACAGGTTCCTTGCTTACGCGCAGCCTTCCGACATGCTGTGCTAAATTCACTCGTGAATGAACACGCAGTATCAACTCGTCACGTCTGCGGAAGAACTTCGTTGCGCCGCTAAGGAACTCTCAAACGCACAGGTAATCGGTCTGGATACTGAGACGACGGATCTCGATCCTTACCTCTCGCGCTTGCGTCTGATTCAGCTGGCCACGCCGGACGGCGTCTTCATCATCGACCTCAACCGCTTTGCTGACACGGATTTGAAACGAGGCGACGCGCTGGCTCCGCTGCGGCAACTTCTTAGCTCCCCGCGTCCGATCAAAATTGCCCACAATGCAAAGTTCGACGCGAAATTTATCAAACACAATCTCGGCGTTGACACGATCGGCTTGTTCGATACGTTGTTGGCGAGCCAGTTGGTCTCCGCCGGCGACATTGAAGAACGGCATGGCCTGAATGCGATCGCTGCGCGCTATCTCAACGAAGAAGTTGATAAGACTGAGCGTCTCAGCAACTGGGAATTTGACCTTTCGGAAGCGCAGCTGCAGTACGCGGCCCGCGATGCTGCGGTCTTGATCCCGCTGCGCGAAAAATTGATCGATAAGATCAAATCGCTCGGATTGATCCAATGTGCGCAGCTCGAGTTTGAGTGTGTCATGCCGGTCGTGGATCTGGAGCTGACCGGTTTTTATATGAATAAGGGACGCTGGCTCGAGCAACTGGCAATTGTCGAAGAGCGCCGTGCTGAGCTCGCGAACGAATTGCAGGAGATGCTGGGCGAGGGTGTGGCGCAAGCTTCTTTGTTTGGACCACCTCGCGCGAACATCAATCTTGAATCGCAACAGCAAGTGACTGAGGCGATGAATCGACTCGGCATTCCGCTGCCTGATTCAACCCGCAATTGGAAGTTGCAGCCGCTGGCCGCGCAGTATCCGATCGTTGCCAAGCTGCTCGAGTACCGGACGATGCAAAAAGCTTTGACCAGCTATGGCCAGAACATGGTTGAGCTTATCAATCCCAAAACGGGTCGCCTGCACGCAGACTTCCGTCAAATCGGGGCGCCGACCGGACGCTTCGCCTGCACGAATCCAAATATCCAACAGGTGCCGCACGCCGCCGAGTACCGCCGCTGCTTCATGGGCCATCCTGACAGCCGGCAACTGGTCATCGCTGATTATTCGCAGATTGAACTGCGCATCCTCGCTGAGTTCTCTGGCGATGAAGGCTTCATCGCAGCCTTCAACTCCGGCGCGGATCTCCATCGCGTTACCGCGGCCCAGGTCTTTAGTGTTGCCCAGGATCAGGTCAGCAAAGAGCAACGCGACTTTGCGAAGCGTCTGAACTTTGGCGTGGTTTACGGAATCGGCGCGCAACGGTTTTCGATGATGACCGGCCTGAGCGTGAGTGAAGCTGAAGATGTTCTGCGTCGTTACTTTTCGACGTATCGCAAGCTTGATGCGTACCTGCGCGAATCCGCGAGTCGCGCGGTCAGCGAGAAGCAGGCGCGGACCGGGTCGGGCCGCCTCGTCAAATTCAATTACGATCCATCAGATCGACAGCAGGTTTCCATGACTCAGCGGAACGGTAAAAACGCGCCGATCCAGGGAACCAGCGCCGATATTCTCAAGCGGGCGCTGCGGCTGCTGAATGATGAGCTGCGGGAGACTTCGGCAAAGATCGTGAACATCATTCACGATGAGATCGTTGTCGAAGTTGATAAAGGTGAAGCCGAGCAGGTCGCGCAAATCGTCGAGCGAACAATGTGTGCCGCCGGCGAAGAGTATGTGCAAGCCGTGCCGGTGAAGGTCGAGTCGCAGATTGCGAGTGAATGGACGAAGTGAGCTCTAGTCTGTTTAGAGTCGGGCTACGGCCCGACCTGTTCCCTCTCACCATGGGAGAGGGTTAGGGTGAGGGCCGAAGGTAGTGAAGGAAGATGACTCTTCTTCTTGCTTCTCTCCTAGCTTCGCCCCTCACCCCGTCCCTCTCCCAGAGTGAGAGGGAGTAAAACTTGTCATATAATTCGCCCGCTGAGGCCACTAATACCATGAACACGGAGCGTTTCCGTGAAAATTGACCCGATGGAAATCGCGGACTTCAAGGCTGAGCTGGAAAGGCTGCATGGCGCCAGCTTCGGTTGGGCCCTCAGTTGTTGCCGCCGCGACACAACTGAGGCTGAAGAGGTTTTGCAGACGGTCTATTTGAAAATCTTTGAAGGCAAAGCCAGGTATCGTGGCGAATCAAGCCTGAAGACCTGGTTGTTCGCCGTGATTCGAAAGACCGCGGCGACCGAATATCGGCGCCGGCTGCTGCGCAGCTGGCGGCTCACGGCCGACACGGACGAGATAGATGACCGTGCTGCTCCTTTCGAAAACCAGACAGCGAGTTTCGAACGGTCTGAATTGCAGACACATTTTCAGGGTGCGCTCAAAACTTTGCCCAGGCGGCAACGCGAGGCGCTCCATTTGGTTTTTTACGAAGATTTGAGTTTGCGAGAAGCGGCCGATGTGATGGGTGTTTCTATTGGCAGTGCGCGACAGCATTATGAACGAGGCAAGAAGAAATTGCGCGAGTCACTGACCAGAATGGAAATGGGCTATGGAAATAATTGGGGACGACAAGAAAATCCGAGCGCTGTTTAGCGAGGCGAAGTTAGCCGACGCGCAAACAACGCCAAGCTTCACCTCGCAATGGAATCGCGCGCAGTCGCGAGCGCTCCGGCCGCGGCGCGCGTTCAAGCTTTCGTTGGCGGCGGTGACGGCGATGCTCGTCTGCGCTCTGATCTCGCTGGCGGTGTGGTCGCGGTATTCGCAGACACGCGCCACGTACTCAGCATTCGCAAACGTGACTGCGCTTAACAGTTTTGGCGCGTCGGAAATTAAGACTCCCCGCGAAATCCCGACGCCTCTAGTTCAAAAGGGAAATGTACATAAGCCGATTGGATCGCGCGTAACAAGATCGACAGCGCAACCAAATGCGCTGACCGTTGCGTCCGCACGTGAGGCGGCGAAGGAAGCAGCCAACATCGAAACAAGGAAATCGCCGACTTCGGCGCTCTTAACCTCGCAAACGGATGGATTGTTCAAGTCGTTGCCGCAGCTCAACGAAAACGCGAATGAACTGAAATCGTTCTTACCCGGTCGCGCCAACGAGAAGGAGAAATAACATGAGCAAGAGACTCATCGTGGTCCCTGCTTTTCTCATCACGATTATTCTGGCAAGTTGCGCTTTTGTATCAGCTCAACAGCCACCGCCGCAGGACGGGCCTGGCCAGCAGATGCAGCAGCGAATGCCACCGCCGCCTCCGGATCTGGCTGACGCGATGTTTCCGCCAGAGATGATCATGCAGCATGCGCGCGAACTAAATCTCACCGCGGAGCAAAAGACTTTTATGCGTGACGAGATTCAGAAGACGACGACGCGCTTCAATGATTTGCAGTGGCAGTTGCAGGATGCGATGGAAGCTCTGCACGAGACAATGAAGGCGAATCAGGTCAACGAACAACAGGCGCTGGCGCAACTCAATAAAGTTCTGGATGCTGAACGTGAAATTAAGACGCTGCACATGGGCATGGCGATCCGGATCAAGAACAAGCTGACGCCGGACCAGCAGATGAAGCTCCAGTCGATGCGCAACACCATGGGTCCGCAACCTGGTGGCGAGCGCAGAGGACAACCTGGAGGGCCGCCCGATGGACCAGGACGAGGGCCGCGACCCGGGCCAGGCGGGCCGCCGGGACCAGGTGGAGGCGGACCAGGACCCGGTGGACCGGGAGGCGGTGGGCCAAGACCCGGGGGCAGGCCAGGTGGACCTCCGAATTTCTGATTGTTTTAGAAACGGCTCCCTCTCCCTCTGGGAGAGGGCTGGGGTGAGGGACTAGAGGTCGTCGTGCTAAACCCTCACCCTAACCCTCTCCCAGAGGTAGAGGGAACCAAGTTGCGAATGTCTGAGTGATTCGTTCGTCGCTTAAGTCACGGCAGATGGAAGTTCGGACCGCAAACGAAGACAGGCGTAAAGCTCAAGCAGCTTTGGCCTGCCTTTTCCATAACCAGTACACGGGAATTCCTGCGAGCACCAACAGGTATCCAATCCCCGAAGTGGCCGGCGTGAGATACGCCAGATCGATCACCAACAAAACGGCCAGGACAATATAAATGACCGGCACAACCGGATAGCCGAAGGTGCGATAAGGCCTTTCAAGATTGGCCGCTTTACGACGCATCACAAAAACCGCCCCCACCATCAGCGCATAAAAAATCAGATCAGCCGAGACCACATAATCCAGCAGTTGGCTATAGACTTGTCCGTATTTGAACTGATGAGTAACCGGATCTGTCGTTACTGTGCGCGGAAGCGTAAGCAGGCAAGTCCAAATTCCCTGGGCGATCAAGGCAATCACGGGAACATGCCGCGCGCTTAGGTTCGCTACGCGTTTGAAGAACAATCCATCGCGCGCCATCGCGTAATAAATTCGGGCCCCTGCGAGAATCAAACCGTTGTTACATCCGAAAGTTGAAACCATGATCGCGATTGCCATCAGGATCAGTCCCGGCCGGCCCAGCGCTGCTTTCATCGTTTCAGTCGCCAGCGTGTTCGGCGGAACGCGCAGCGCGGGAAATGCATTCAGCGGCAGGGTGACTACGTAGGCGAGATTCGCCAGCAGATAAAGCAATACGACGACGCCGCAACCAATCAAAAGAGCGCGCGGTAAGTTGCGTCCGGGTTCGCGAATCTCACTGCCCGTGAAGGTGACATTGTTCCATGCCGATTGGGCAAACAACGGGCCGACCATTGCCAGTCCTACAAGCATCAACAACCATAATCCGTTCGTGGTTTGCATGCCCGGTTGGGCCACACTGGGATTCCATCCGGCGTTGGCCCAGGGGTTCCACCAGTTTGACGCGTATGCTGCGCTGCCGGCGTTTCTTCCCAGTAACAAACCGACGATGATCAGACCAATCAGCGCGGCGGTCTTGGTAAGGGTGAAAGTGTTCTGAATGACCTTGCCCGTCTTCAGTCCGCGCGTATTCGTGAAGGTGAGAAAAATTATCAGGACTATCGCGACGAACTGCTGGGTAGAGAGCGTAATGGCATAACTTCCCAGATGGATCGGATGAATCAGGTAAACATTCTCAGAGATTGTCGGCGTCAGGACGCCCATGAAGATGGCGAAGGCGACTGCGACGGCCGCAATCGTTCCGGTTTGCACGACGAAGAACAGCGTCCATCCGAACAGAAATCCGGTCGCTGGTCCGTAGGCCTCGCGCAGAAAAACGTATTGCCCGCCGGCGTGCGGCATCATGGCCGCCAGTTCAGCACAGCACAGCGCTCCCGTAATCGTGACCACTCCGGCTATGGCCCACGCCGCCAGCATCCAGCCCGGCGAACCGACAAGCGTCATCGACTTTGCGGAGACGATGAAGATCCCCGATCCGATCATCGAACCGATTACAATCATGGTCGCGTCGAGCAAACTCAGCCCGCGAACCAGTCGCAAAGTGTCCGGGGGTACTTTTGCGGTCGATTGAGCTGGAGTAATCGTTGCCATAGAAGTCTCAGTTTTGATTAGTTACAGAACCGGGAGCGGTAGCGACCGGATCAGAGAAGCAACGTTGAGTCAGCTTTGCCCGAAAGGTCACTCAACCTAGCGACTACTCGGGCAAACCAGATTTCTGCCCGAAAAGTCAGTTTACCTCAAAAAGATTCTAACAGGGTTATCCATTCGGGTATTGTCAGTGACGCGGGCGGTGGTACGCTGTCGGTATTATGGCACCCAAAGAAGACGGAAAAATTAGACGAGCCGCGCGGCGACTCTTTACTCTCAAGTCCTTACCTGCGTGGCTTCTCTCACTCATCCCTTTGTGGAAGCCGTTTTACAACTTGCTTGAGGCCGTCCATAACCTGGATTTCGTCCTTGCCGCAAGGGAGAATCCGCGCATGAAATGGGTGTGGCACTTTCTGACTTCGCAGACGGGAACCTTCCTAGTCATGCTGATTGGTCTGAGTTGGCTTATCTATCGAGTCAGCAAAACGCCAAACCAAAGCGGCGGCGCGAAAGCGATTTCCGCACCTACTGACACCGATGAGACTGCCCAAGAAATTGACTTCAGCCCCTCGCCCAACGAGAAACTTCTGAGCGAGAAACAATCCCTAGAGGAGGCATTGATCCGAAGGCGGTCTGAGATTACCAACCTAGAGGGGCAACTCAAGACATCTCAAGATCAACTTCAAGCACACGGACGATTAATTGAAACCGCAATTGATGACAAGGCGGCCATCAAGGATTTGGTAATGGTGTGCATCGTCCGTTGCAGCACTGAAATCGACGAAGGCGATTCTCACGTCGCCTTTACCTTCCACGTATTGAATATGTCTCTTTATCCGGTCTCGGTTGAAAGCGTACAGGGCTTAATCAAGTTTTCTCGAACACTGAATCCTGCTCGTAAGAGAATACCGCTAAGGATGCCGCGAAGTGACGGCATTACCAATAACCTAGCGCAGCACATTCCGTTCAGACAAACAGGCTCCTTTACGATCTGTCAACCGCTAACACCAGAAAACGCTCTGTTTGTTGGGGCGTTGGAAGGGCTATTTTGGCTTAGCGATTTAACGATCACAATCACGGGCGACGAATTTGAGACGTTCGTGATACCTAGCGGAACTGTATACGTCGAAAAGGATCGTGACTGGTACGCGAACAACCCTGAATCCTACTTCATATATCGTGACACTGTGCGGGCCGAAGCCAAGCTCCGAAGAGTGGAAGCAGAGAGAGACGGGTTGAGGGATCTCAGTAACCAGCGTGTGGGGATTGCCGAAACTCTAAGCAACTATGTGACGGTTATGCGGGAGCGGTTTAATCGCGATCCGCAATCGCGACAACCGCTCAAGAAGGAAGATTTAGAATACTTAAAATCATGCCTTGCCGGAGCCGCAGAGTCTATCGAGCAGTGGTTAGGACTTGATGCTGTTAGGGAGTTTTTCGATGGCTCTAAGATAGAGGAACCACCGCCCGACACGCTAGGAGGGCAACTCAAATGGATGGAAAAGTACGAAGGCAAATTAAGAAGATTAATCGCTAAGCAGTACGCTCAGCCGCCCGCCCCCGATCCGCCCACCTTAGAAGAGGAAGAGGCGCGGAAAAAGCTCAAAGATTCTGTGCGTGCATGGGTCGCCAAATAGCAACCAAACCGTTCCTAACGTTTCTTTTCCCGGCGCGGTCTATCACCTTGGAAGCTTCAATTTATCATCAATCAAAACATCCGTAGAGACGCTAACCGTGCATATCAGGAACCAGCGGGTAGTGTTCTATTAGTGTGTTGCTGGGTTGGGTAGCATCTTAATTTGAAGGGCTGTCCTCGTTTATGTGGTACAGAACTTGGCCGTGACCTCTCTCTGCTTCACGTAGCCGCTCCAATTCAGCAAGTAAGTCCTGATAATCAAGGCACGTTTCAAGTGAGTGTCCATACGAGTCTTTGAAGTGGTATCGCGCAAGAATCGCTTTGTAGTCCTTATCTTCCATTTCGCTATTGTCTCACGATCCAGATTGCACTTGTAAATCTTTCGACATCTTTCGGTATTAACATCATAGGTTCCTATGCCTTCTGTGGAACCTGAGATCGGCCCGACTCTGAGGAAAGTTCGCCTTGAGCGGAAATGGACTCAAGCGTCTCTCGCTACCCGACTAGGAATAAGTCTCGACTGGCTGCAAAAGATCGAACTTGGCAGATACCCTCCTCCGAATCCTGAACTAACCGAAAAGATAAAGGCTTGGCTTGCCGATGCGAATGCACGGTTAGCTTAACCCGCAATCATATCCGCTTTTCAGTGTGCCGCTTTTCAGTTGCGTGCCATTCTCTTACGGTGATATAAGCCTGCCGTTCTTCCCAAATCTCTCTGGTTAATTCTCATCGCCTACGCGGAAGACACAGGAGGGTTATGTTTTGTCCAAAGTGTCGCTGTGAGTATCGAGAAGGGTTTTCCAAGTGTGCGGATTGTCACGTTGAATTGATCCCCGAGCTTGCCCCGTTACCGCCGGAACCCAAGCCTAGCGATTTCGTCCAATACCAGGAGCTGCTTTCTACTTACAATTTGGCCGACATTGCTCTCATAGAATCCATCCTAGACAGTGAAAAGATCATATATTTCATGAAGAATGATGAGTTCAACACCCTGACTTTCTCACCACAGCCCGTCACTGTAATGGTCAATACAGATCAGATTGAAGAGGCAAAGAAATTGTTAGAGGACTTTGAGCCTAAATATTCTCGACTGTCATAGAATGTCCCGGCGTATAATCATCTGACAACTTTCGGCTCGCCTTACTCACGTCTAGCTAACGAGAGGAAAGGCCGCGACATCCTGACGCGACGGGCGGGCCGATTTACTTTTTCAGGACTGGCTAGCAGGAAAGCCAATGCCCGATCAATCGGACGATCCAGTTCTCTACCCGCCTGACGCGCACTCGCCAGATGAATTAGCTTTTCTTAAAGAGATCCGAAAGGCTTACGATAATTGGGAAATCTATGGGACAGATCAGGCGCAAGTCTATAAACTTCGAGTATGGACATATTTGTTGCCGGGCAATCCCACAATGATTCGCGCTGAATTAGACGGCGATGTTCTGCGAGAAATCTTAATCAAAGTTGTTTTCAAAGCACTAGCAGACAATCCCAACTTATCCGAGGTGCTTGATAAAGTCGGTGTCATGAATTTGGATGAGTTTCGCGCCAAGCTTGAGGCAGAAATGGACACTCCTCAATGGCGAGATGCTCAGTGGAAATTCTTCCTTCGCTACTTCCCGCCCTTTTTGGTGGGCACTTATGACATCGTTGTACTGTGCGCTTTCTTGGCAACGATACTTTCGACAGTGCGAGCAGCCCCTGATAAGGACTTAGATCGAATAGAGACGGTGACGCGAGAAGTATTAGAAGCGCAAATAAAGGAATTAGAGCGAGGCGTTAAAGCTCTGGTTAAAACTCGCTCAAGCGGTCGTCCTAAAGTTATTGAAGAGGCGTTCCCTCCTATCGTGGGCCACGTGATTAATATAGGCCGCGCGATAATGGGTGACGCGGCAGGGGAAGATGCTGTCCCCGGCCTGAAGCAAATTGCGATGGCTATCGATCCCGACTTAACGGAAGATGCTTTAGGCAAGCGACTAAAGCGCGTTGGATATTCCTGGACTAACATCAAATCCCATCTGGCTCACCCAGAACTACAATCCGACAAAAATCACGAATAGGTTTCTGGCGTCCGCCAAGAATCTGATTTGAATTTATGGCGGACGACAAAAATGCACCTAGAATTCTTGTCGGAAGCAGAGAATCGCGCGGACATTTTTGTCTGATCAAGGCTATTTATTTTCACGGTTTACGCGATCTATAGTGGCTTGCGAGGTGAGATATGAGAAGAGACATAGCCTCTTGCGTCCACAATGGCGCGAACCGACGCGAGAGGCAGAAACACAAAGGCTCGCTTTCCTCTGGCTTGATCAACTTAGGGAAAGCGAGCCGTGGTTAGCGCCGTCTTAAATTGTGAACCCGTAGCTCAGATGGATAGAGCAACGTGCTTCCAACGCGTAGGCCGCTCGTTCGAGTCGAGCCGGGGCCACAATCAGGATTGTAAAGGACGGCAGGCATTATGAGAAGCGGAAAGGCCAGACTGAGGGCTAAATCACCGCTGGATTGGGCCGCGTTTTCCAACCCGCTCGCCACTTGACAACAGATGTATCATGTGATACATTTGGAGCATGGAAACAAAGACAATAAATCTTAGGGATTTGCCCGACGAGTTTGTTAGGCGGGCAAAGGCTCATGCCGCTCTAAGCGGAGTTACGCTAAAGGATTTCGTCATCACCGCTGTAGAAAAGGCCATGCAGGAAATGCCCGAAGCGAGTCTCAAGTCAGATTCGAAACGGCGCAAGCAGAAATAGTTAAGCCCCGCTGATTGTTACTAGCAACCAGCGAGGCCAATTGAAAACCAAACGCGATTGCTCGCATCGGTCTCAGGTAAAGACATTGTGAGCCAGTCGCAAACGAAAGGCAAGGATCACAATGGACATACGCGAACAAAAAGCACTAGAGATAGCAGCGAAATCGAAACTCACACGCAAAGGCGATACTTGGTTGGTTCCTTCTCAGGCCGGGCCTAAGAAATACACGGTCGATCCGAATCCGCAAGAGCCTCACTGCACTTGTCCAGACTTTGAAGCACGGCAACTTCGCTGCAAACACATCTTCGCCGTCGAGTACACGATTGAGCGTGAGCAAACCGCAGACGGCCAAACCATCGTGACCGAGAGTGTTAGAGTCACGCAGAAAACTTACACTCAAGACTGGCCCGCATACAACAAAGCACAGACAAACGAGAAGGCGCACTTTCTAGCTTTCGTGTATGAGTTATGCTCTGGCATTGAAGAACCGATCCAGACATTCGGGCGTCCGCGCATTCCGCTTGCGGATATTATTTTCAGCGCGACATTCAAGACGTATTCGACTGTTAGCGGACGGCGGCTGATGAGTGATTTGCGCGATGCCAAAGCAAAAGGCTATCTCTCAAAGATGCCGTCTTACAATTCGCTTTTCGACTATCTGAACATGGCGTCACTCACGCCGTACCTGAAACAGTTGATCGCGGAAAGCAGCCTACCGCTCAAGTCAATCGAAACAGACTTCGCGGTTGATTCATCCGGCTTTTCAACTACCAGTTATGTGCGATGGTTCGATGTGAAGTACGGCGGCAATGAAGACTGGCACGACTGGATCAAGATGCACCTAATGTGCGGAACGTCAACGCACATCGTAACCAGCGTAGAACTCAGCCGCGCTCGCTCACACGATAGCCCGTACTACAAACCTCTCGTTGACGCGACTGCTAAGAGCGGTTTCAACATGCAAGAGGTTTCAGCCGACAAAGCCTATATCAGCGAAACCAATCTTCGCGCAACCGTCGCGCACGGAGCAACGCCGTACATTCCCTTCAAGTCGAATACGTCCGCTGTTTCGGGCAATAAGAAGAAAGACGAACTCTGGAAAAAGCTTTTCCATTTCTACAGTTTCAAGCGTGAAGAGTTTTTGCAGCACTACCACAAGCGATCAAACGTTGAAACGACTTTCAGCATGATCAAGGCGAAGTTTGGTGAGCGGCTAAGGAGTAAAACTGAGACGGCGCAAATCAACGAAGCGCTCTGCAAAGTCTTATGTCATAATCTCTGCGTTGTCATTCAATCAATGTATGAGTTGGGCGTTGATCCAACGTTTGGAGTTGCAGCGGCTTGAACACTCTCTACTACGGCGATAATCTTTCGATCCTACGGGAGCATATTGCCGATGCTTCCGTAGACCTGATTTATCTTGATCCGCCGTTCAACTCCAAAGCGACCTATAACCTTCTTTTCAGATCGCCCAAAGGCCAGCAATCAAACGCACAGATCGAAGCGTTTGAGGATACGTGGCACTGGGGGTCGCAAGCTGAAAACGAGTTCGGCGAACTTGTTCATCAATCGAATACGGACGTTTCGGAAATGATGCAAGCCTTGCGGCGTTTTCTTGGCGAGAACGACGTGATGGCCTATCTCACGATGATGGCTAATCGTTTGTTAGAGCTTCATCGCGTGCTTAAGAACACCGGGAGTATTTACTTACATTGCGATCCAACTGCTAGTCACTATTTGAAGATCGTGCTTGACGGAGTATTCGGCAAGGAAAACTTTAAGAATGAAATCGTTTGGCAGCGAACCTCTGCTCACAACGATCCATCCCGATACGGACGCGTGCACGATTTGATCTTCTTCTACTCAAAAACCAATAGCTATACTTGGAACCAGCAATACGATGCGCCTGACGCGCAATACTTCAAAGCGCATGATTTTGAAGAGGACGAGAAAGGCATGTTGTACCGGAAGAGAGACTTAACCGCTCCGGCGCACGGAGGTCAATCCGGCCAATACGAATGGAAAGGTTTGCGACCGCCGAAAGGGCGAATGTGGAGTTATACCGTAGAGAACATGGAACGCTTGCAAGCCGAGGGTCGAATCGTTTACACGCGCACGGGAATGCCCCGGCTCAAAATCTACGAAGGCGACTTGAAGGGTGTTCCTTATCAAGATGTTTGGGACAAGACGGAATTGTGGCTTAACTCAGCAGCCGCCGAAAGGCTTGGCTATCCGACACAGAAGCCGCTCGCCTTGCTTCAGCGCATCATCGAAACGTCTAGCAATGAAGGCGATGTTGTCCTTGACCCCTTTTGTGGCTGCGGAACCGCTATTCATGCCTCACAGAAGATCAACCGGAAATGGATCGGAATCGACATAACGCACCTTGCTATCAGTCTAGTCGAAAAGAGATTGAGAGATGCTTTCCCTGGTATAACGTTCGAGGTACACGGAACGCCGAAAGACTTTGAAAGCGCGCGCGACTTGGCACAACGAGACAAGTATCAGTTTCAATGGTGGGCTTGCTCACTCGTCAATGCGCAGCCGTATCAAGGTAAAAAGAAAGGCGCGGATAGTGGCATCGACGGTTTGATCTTCTTTCAGGATGATAAGAGCGGAGCAAAGAAGATTGTTGTTTCAGTCAAGGGAGGCGAGAACGTGGGCGTACCTATGATCCGAGACTTAGGCCATGTCATTGATCGCGAGAAAGCATCCATCGGTCTATTCCTGACGTTGACCGATCCAACTAGCCCTATGACGAAAGAAGCGGTCACGGCTGGCTACTACGAAAGTCCGGCGGGTGCTAGTTTCCCAAAGATACAGATACTCACAATCAAAGGGTTGTTAGACGGATCGGAGCGACCGCGTTACCCTGACTTGATGCAAGGTGGTTTGATGTTCAAGAAGGCGAAAAAAGAAGTAGCTGAAACCCAACTCACGTTAGGCGACGGTGATGATAACCATTAACGAGGCGACAGACTTTTCGGCAGCAGCCTAACTTTTCGGGCAAGAACGACTATTCGGGCAAAGCTCGTTGAGTCATTACCCCCGCATCCACCACTCCGCCCGGGTTGCCCGGGCGGGTCGCTCCGGATTCTAAGCCGTCGCAGAAAACGCGCGGACAATATTTCAAACAATCCGAAACGTCAACTAATTATTCGGGTTTCTGCAACTTGATGACGGTTCAGGCGTGATGGCAACGATGCGTCGCGTAAAGATGTCTAATCAAATCCGCCAGGGTCCGCATGTTATACTCCGACTTGGAAAATGGCTGAGTTTATTGTTCGTTTAGGAACGCCGGCTGGCGAAATCGTGACGCGCACTGTCGAGGCACTGGCTGCCAATGATGCGCGCGCGCGACTTGAACGGGAAGGCTTTAAGGTCTTCGCGGTCACGCCGCCCAAGGCTGAAGGCGTCGCGTCAATCACACGAATGGGCGGCACGGGCGGGCGCGCGCGCATCAAGGCGAACGACTTTCTTTTATTTAATCAGCAGTTAGCGGCGTTACTGCGCGCTGGCATTCCGATTTTGCAGGCGATCACGATGTTGCGCCGCAGAGCGGCTTCAGTGCGATTGCGCGTGGTGCTGGAAGAAGTGGAAGAAGCGATCCGCGGCGGTTCGGC
>Ga0193730_1000082_pt1 | contig 34877 bp, 30 predicted proteins | sample U1a1metaG_FD_144919 | JGI IMG/M metagenome (GOLD analysis project Ga0193730, IMG submission 144919) | Soil microbial communities from a riparian zone of the East river system, Colorado, United States - U1a1 | ecosystem: Environmental > Terrestrial > Soil > Riparian zone | place: USA: East River...
TCATTTAATACCCAGGCATTCGCATAACGTTAGAGGCCTTGCCATCTGTCCATATTACGTGCGAAGCGACGCCGTCAATCGCCAGATAAATAGTTCGCAGCTCGATCGGCGCTTCACCTTCGTTACGCGTCCGCACAGTCTTAACTGTTTCGCCTAACTTGACGGTTATCTTCGTCTGCAGGGCGTCCTCCCAACCCATCGCGTATTCGCCGTTCAGGTCAAAGTATTTCTGCAATTCCAGCACCTTCAACAAAGTGTTGTCGTAATACGCTGAGAGCTTACCTTCGCGTTGGTTCTTTGAATGTAAATCGAGCTACGTCACCTTAACGTCACCAAATTCATCACCTTTTTCCCGATTCAATGTTAGCCGATGGTCCCCACAACCTTCGCAACCCGAATAGACACGCTCTAAAACGATTTCCGAGACCTGATTCAGATTCTGGTCCTTCAGCGTCTGATTAACCACCGGCACAAGTTTCTGTTCTACAGCTCGGCAGGATGCTGAGAACAGAAGAACGAATGCAATGCTGGTTGCCAATAGTTTCATAGCTCTCGATGGCGCACGGTCGCCGCAATGTCTTTGCGCCCTTTAAATGAACGACCGACTCACAAATAACTTGCGAATTCCATTCATGCTTATCAACCCATCCCTCCGGCCGGGGAACTTTGCAATACTCCGGTCTTCCCCGTCAGCATCGGTTCGACCTCCGTTTGTAACTGGGCTGCAATTTCAGCCAGAGAGTTTGCCGCCTCGCTCTTCGTCCAGCCATGCTCTTTCATCAGAATCGCCTCAACCTGTTGTCGCACATCGCCGTGGATTCGCGTTAACCGGCGACTGGCGGTCGCTTCGTGAACTCCGAGCACGGCGCCGGCTTCGCGCAATCGCAATCCGTCGAAATAGTACAACTTCATCAGCAGCCGATCCTCATCGGGCAACTCAGCCAGCGCGCGCCCCAGGGCTTTTTCTAAATCCGCCGAAGCCAGATTACTTGTTAGTAATTCTTCAGGACTGGCGGACATCTGATACGCGCCCGCACCGTCTAAATCACCGTCGTTGAGTGCCATCCGATCGAGATCCGAATCCTCTTCAGTCTGGACCAGCCTGGTTTGCCGTCGATGCTGATCGATAGCAAGCTGGCCGACGACGGCGCGCAGCCATCCACCGAGCGACCCAACTCCTGAATAGTAACCAAGCTTTCCGCCGGGCTTTCCCGCCTCGCGCATCTTCAGACCATGAAGTTCCGCCCAGATAGATTGCGCGACATCGTCGGCCATCGCCTCGTTCGAACTGGCCGCGCGCGCGGCCGAGCGGACGGTCGCGCCGTAACCTTCAAACAAATCACTCCACGCGTGTTCATCTGCCCGCTCGCACGCGATGACCAGGCAAAGATCATCGGCGTGCAAGGTATCAACGAAGTTATCGATCGTTCGCGCGTCCGCTGAAGGATCGTGTTTGAGAATGTACTTTTCAGTGGCCGTCCGTAATCGTGCACTCAAAATCTGCGCGTCGAGCGAACGTGAATTCGCAGCGCGAGCCAGCACGCGTCGCCCACCAGCGAGCATTAAATCGTCAATCTGTTTCGGGCTAAGACTCAATGGCAATCAACTCACAAACTTGCTGCGTATGCTAACACGATCCCTCAAGGGGAAACGCGTCGGTTTTGCGGTCTCCGCACGGGTTTGATGAAGCATTTAGGCCGGCGGCTGCACCGAACTGGCACAAATCGACAATCGGCCGACTAGAAATTAGAATCTTGGCAGTGCTGCGCGTCACAGAGATCTTTCGCTCAATTCAGGGAGAATCAACGCATGCAGGGCGTTCGTGCACGTTTGTTCGTCTGACGGGCTGCCCCATGCGCTGTACCTGGTGTGACAGCGAATATACCTTCACGGGTGGCGACCATTTCACCATCGACGCGATTGTCGAACGCGTGCATGAGTTCGCTTGTAAGCTGGTGGAAGTCACCGGCGGAGAGCCGCTCGCGCAGCGCGAGGCTCTGGCTTTGATTAAGCGTTTGTGCGACGACAATTATGAAGTTTTGATCGAGACGGGGGGCTATGTCGCGACGGCAGAAGTCGACTCGCGCGCCAAGATAATCCTGGACGTGAAGTGTCCGGCGTCCGGAGAAGCCGAAAGGAATCATTGGCCAAATCTGGATCGGCTTCGCCCGGATAAAGACGAGGTGAAATTCGTGATCGCCGACGCGACGGATTGGGAATTCGCGAAACGAATTATTGCGGATCACCAACTTGAGAGTCGCGCAAAGGCGATCCTTATCTCGCCAGCATGGGACCAAATTGATCTGCAAGAACTCGCTAATTGGATCGTTCAGAGTGGCCTGGAGGTGCGCATGCAATTGCAGTTGCACAAATACATCTGGGGACCGGATGTGCACGGCGTTTAGCGCAAGTTGTACCTGGGCTCGAATAAAATGGGCGGCAGCAACGAAATATTCAATGGACCGCAGGATGACGAGTCAGCCGCCCGCTCATCGTCTCTGGCGATTTGTCTTGTCTCTGGCGGGATGGATTCATGTGTTACGGCGGCTATCGCGCGCGAGGAAAACGATGAATTGGAATTCCTGCACGTATCGTACGGTCAGCGAACTGAAGCGCGCGAGCAAAGGGCCTTTTCAGATCTGGCTGATCATTTTGGGGTCGGGAAGCGGCTGGTCGCGTCAATCGAATACCTGAAACTTATTGGCGGATCGTCGTTAACGGACGAACGAATTGAAGTCGCTGAAGCAAATCTCGCGTCTCGTGAGATTCCTACCAGCTATGTGCCTTTTCGCAATTCGCACTTACTGGCAATCGCGACCAGCTGGGCCGAGGTCACCGGCGCAGGCCGCATATATATAGGAGCAGTTGCCGAAGACTCGTCGGGATATCCTGATTGTCGCCCGGAGTTTTACGAAGCTTTTCAGAAGACGATTGACGCCGGCACCAGGCCCGACACTGAAATAGAAATTCGCACCCCCATAATCAATCTGCGCAAATCAGAGATCATCAAACGCGGGTTGGAATTGGCGGCCCCCCTGGAATTGACCTGGTCGTGCTACGTTTCGGAAGACGTTGCCTGCGGACGTTGCGATTCGTGCGCGCTGCGATTGCGAGCGTTCGCTGAAGCCGGTGTTGTCGATCCGATTCCCTATGCTTGACACCGATGCGCGCGCTGATTAATTTAAAGTCGGTTTAGAAGCACAACTTACTATTACCACCCGGCATCTTATGAATTGGCCCAACGAGTACCCAGACTCTGTGGAGGAAACACCATGCGTCGCTCATATCTATTAAACCTGATTACCCTGGCAATAGTTTTGCTATTTACCGCGGTTACGGCTTCAGCGCAGACCGAACAGATGCGCGGCACCGTCCAGATGGTCGGCGCCGACGGGAAACAAACAACGGTGGCCGGAGCGACGATTGATGTTTATCGCACGGACATGAAAGCCGAATACCACACTAAAGCTGATAAGAAAGGCGAGTGGGTTTTTGCGGGTCTTCCCTTCGTAGGCACGTACACTGTGGCCGTAAGCGCGCCGGGCGCGTCACCCATGATCAAGGCCGGAGTCAAAGCTCGCCGCGACAATCCGATTGATGTAGTGCTCGCACCGGGTGACGGCAAGAAACTTACTGAAGCCGAAGCGCTGGCCGCGTCGAAGGGTGAAGCGACCGCGAGCAGCGGCAGCGCCGACACCAGTGCGGCCGACAAAGCGAAAGCCGCAGACATAGCCAAGAAAAATGCCGACATCATGGCGGCAAACAACAAGATCGAAAACGCCAACAAAGTTATTGCCGATTCTTTTAAGGCTGGAAATACAGCGCTACTGGCAGGCAATGAAGCAGACCGCGCCAACAAGCACGATGAAGCAATGAAGCTTTATGGCGACGCTATCCAACAATATGACACCGGCGTGGCTGCTGATCCCGAACATCCGGGAATTGCCTCGCTGCTGACGAACAAATCCGCGGCGTTGCGATCGCGTGCTGTTGATAAGTATAACGGAGCGATTCTATCCAAGGATGATGCGGCCAGGTCAGCCGGCATTGAAGCGGCAAAGGCTGATTTCACTGCAGCAGCTGAAACTGCCAATCGGGCCGTTGAGATGATCAAGAAGCAACCAGCAGCAACCGATCCCGCCGAACAAAAGCAACAGGCCCTCAACAAGTACTTCGCGCTTAACGCGCGCGCCGAATCGATGCGCTTGTTCGTCATAAAAGTAGATCCGACGAAAGCCAATGACGCGGTTGCGGCTTATGAAGAATATGCCGCCGTCGAAACGGATACGGCTAAGAAATTGAAAGGCGAAAAAGATTTCGCTCAATTACTTTTTGAAACCGCCAGCGATCAGGCTGGTTATGAACGAGCGATAGCTGAGTACAATAAGATTCTCGAGAAGGCCCCTGACGATCCGGACTCGCTTTTGAGAATTGGGCAGGCGATGTTCAATATCGGCGCGCTCAATAATAATGATAAGGCCAAGTATCAAGAGGCTTCGAATTACCTGCAGCGATATGTGGACAAGGCCCCAGAGAGCGAACTGAGAACCGAAGCCAAAGAGCTGATCGAGACGATGAAGCAGCAGTCAAACGTCACCCCTGAAAAAACCAAGCCGACGCCGAAAAAGCGGCCATAGGTTTAGTTCCAGTCTGGTTTAGAGGCGGGCTACGGTCCGCCTTTCTTTTTATCAGAAGCCCAACTATTAGGGGGGCCAGGTTTCCTGGAGTTGCCCTCCCTCACGGTCGGGCTTCTGATACTAATGAAAGTCATGCGAGCCGGGACTCTCAACTTTCATTTGCAAAGGCTCAATGCGCTTCGCTTTGACTGAGACAACATTGTCCTGATGTTGTAAGGTTCCTGCGATTAACAGAAACGGAAATTCAACCAGCGCGAGTCTATTAGTTTCGAAGATTTGCGGATTGACGATGATGTTTGCGATCCCGGTTTCGTCTTCGAGACTTAAAAACACAAAGCCTTTCGCTGTGCCCGGCCGCTGGCGCACGATTACCCAACCCGCAACTTTAACTGGCACTCCGTTGCGCAGGCTCTTCAAATCACCTGCGCGCGTGACGTTCAGCGTCTCGAGCCAGGCGCGCTGATGCGCCATCGGATGGCGGCCGATTGTGATTCCAGTGCCACGCAAGTCTGCATTCAATCGTTCATTCAAAGTCATCGGCGTGAGCGGTGAGCCGCGGTCCTCTTCGAGCTTTTCATACAAAGGTCCCGGATCGCGTGACACTCGCTCAACCTGCCAGAGAGCATCACGACGATGTGAGCCTCGAAGAGGCGACATGTAATAGCCACGCCCGTCAGGGCGTGGTTCAGGTGCCTCAACCGCCAGTTGAGCGCCGAAGGTGCGACATTCATTAAAGGACCGCACAATGACGGCGCTTCGCGCCTCAATGTTGTTGGGTATCTTCTGATCCACGCCCTCACGGGCGTGGCTATTCAATTTCGACCCTTCGGGTCTTGCTTGAATAAAATTCAACGCACCCACCGCGGCCAACTTTCGCAACTCGTCTTTTCTTAACTCTGGTACACGATGATGCAGATCATCAAGACTGGAAAACGGTTTTTCAGAACGCGCACGCAGCAGCGCGCGCCCTGCTTCTTCACGAAGGCCTTTGACGCAAAGAAGGCCGAGACGGAGCGCGGGGTGCCGAGTATCAGTAGAACAGCCGTAGAGCGGCTGAATGTTTATAGAATCTGGGTTTACAAATGACTCGGGAGCTCCGAAGGAGCGAAATTCTTCTTCCGCCCCTGAAGGGGCGGCGAGAAATTTATCATTGCTACCCTCTATAAATATTTCGTCTCTACGGGACTGCGACGGCATTCGACCAGCGAGCTCGAACTCTTGATCGGGAGCGGCTATATTCTGATCTCTGATCTCTGATCTCTGACCACTGCTTTTCTGACTTCTGACTCCTGACTCCTGACTTCTGTCCATCTGACCACTGACGCTTTCCATCGTGCACTCCCAATTCGATCGCGTCACATCAACCGGCAGGACCTTCAATCCATGACGCTGTGCATCCTTGATGATCGTGAATGGTTGATAGAAACCCATCGGCTGATTATTCAACGTGGCCGCCGTAAACGCCCCGAGATAATGACATTTAAGATAAGCACTGGCGTAAGCGATCAAAGCAAAGCTGGCGGCGTGCGATTCGGGAAAGCCATAGAGCGCGAATGAAGCGATTTGCTCAACGATTTCGTCCTGCGTCCGATCTGTAATTCTCTTCTGCGTCATCCCCCGCCGCAGTTTCACTTCGATGTCCTTCATTCTCTGTTCTGATCTTTTGAAGCCCATCGCGCGCCGCAACTCTTCTGCTTCACCGCCACTAAATCCTGCGCAGGTCATCGCCATCTTCAGCAGTTGCTCCTGAAACAACGGCACGCCCAGCGTGCGTTTCAACACCGGCTCCAAATCCGGATGCGCGTACTTCACCGGCGCGCGTCCCAGACGTCGCTCTAAATAAGGATTCACCATGTTGCCGACGATTGGGCCGGGACGAATGATCGCAACCTGCACGACGATGTCGTAAAACTTTTGCGGCCGCAGACGCGGGAGACAAGACATCTGCGCGCGACTTTCAATCTGAAACATGCCGATCGTGTCGGCTTGTTGCAGTGCTGCGTACACCGCTTCGTCATCCGGTGGCAGATTTGCCAGATCGACTTCTTCGCGATAATCATCGCTAATAATCTGAATCGTTTCTTCCAGCACCGCCATCATACCCAGGCCCAGCAGATCGACTTTGATGATTCCCAAGTCAGCGCAGTCTTCTTTGTCCCATTGCACGACGACGCGACCCGGCATCGCTGCCGGCTCGAGCGGCACCACCGAATTAAGCTGACCCTGGCAAATCACCATGCCGCCCGAATGCTGTCCCAGGTGACGCGGTAAATCCTGTACGGCCGTGTAAAGCTGAAAGAATTTCCTGATGCGTCGATCATGCAAATCGAGTCCCGCATCTCTGAATTGACGCGCGGTCGTGTCTTTCGGATCCTTCCACTCCCACGTATGGACCAGGCCCGACAGACGCCCGAGCGTTTCGTCATCAAAGCCGAGCACCTTGCCAACTTCGCGCGCGGCCGATCGCCCACGATAAGTAATCACGTTCGCAGTCATCGCGGCGCCGAGCCTTCCATAACGTTCGTAGACATATTGAATCGCGCGCTCGCGCTGATCGCCGCTGGGCAGATCAAGATCGATGTCCGGCCATTCGCCGCGCTCTTCCGAAAGAAAACGTTCGAACAAGAGTTCCATGCCGACCGGATCGACTGCGGTAATGCCTAAGCTGTAACAGACCGCACTGTTCGCCGCCGAGCCACGGCCCTGAATCAAGATGCCGTTGCGCTTACAGAACTCAACGATGTCCCACACGATCAGAAAGTAGCCTTCCAGTTCCAGTTTCTCGATCAACTTCAGTTCATGCTCGAGCTGCTTTTCCGCACGTCCCGATATATCGGGATTACGTCCATAACGCCGGTGCGCGCCTTCATAAGTTCGCTGGCGCAAGAACGAAGTCATGGTCTCACCCGGCGGCACCGGATACCTTGGAAATTCATAGCCGAGATCCTTCAGAGTGAATTCGAGCCGAGATGAAAGTTCAACCGTGTTCGCGATCGCTTCCGGTAAATCAGCAAAGAGTTGGGCCATCTCTTTTGGCGACTTCACAAACGTTTCTGAATTGATCGACAGCAAACGCCCCGCAGTTTCCAGACGCACATGATTGCGGATACAGGTGAACACATCAGCAACCTGCCGTTGGGCGCGCGTCGCGTAAGAAACGCCATTCGTGGCCAATAATGGGAGTTTCAACTGTCGCGCTATTTCGATGACCGCATGATTGCGCGCTTCTTCTGCACGATTGAAATGACGTTGCAACTCGGCATAAACGTTCTCACGACCAAAGATTTCAATAAGTTGTTCTGTCGTTCTTTCTGCTTCTCTTTGCCCTCTGTAGTTCAGAGTTTTCGCAATCGGTCCGTCGTTATCACCAGTCAGGCAAACCAAACCTTCTGCATATTCAGCCAATTCATCCGGCGTAACCGCGCATTCGCCCGGCTTTGCATGCTTGGGCACGCGTAGTTTCATCAAGGTGATTAGCCGGCAGAGATTTTGATAGCCTGTACGATTACGAACCAGGAGGGGCAGAGTGAATATGGAATTTGGAATTTCAGATCTGGAATTTGAAATTTGAAATTCCGGGGTTTGTTTTCGTGGTTCAGATTTTGAACTTGAGACTTGAGACTCGAGACTCGAGACCGCTATCTCTGCTCCGATGTGCGCCTTTATGCCAACCTTTTTGGCCGCCAAATGAAACCGCGCGGCGCCATATAAACCGTCGTTATCAAGTAACGCCATCGCCGGCATTTTTAACTCTGCACACACCGCGATTAATTCTTCCGGCGTCGCCGCGCCGCGAAGAAAACTGAATGCTGAACGCGCATGAAGTTCGACGTATTCCATAAACGGAGACAAAATTCATCAAGAACAGATTTCTTAACTCTTACTTCGTTTGCTCTGGCGGCAATTCAGTCGTAGATACCTGACACGAACCATTGCTCACTAGACAAATCTCGATAGATCCGGCAAAGCACTTCCTGTTTTTGCGAAGCCGGATCGACTACTGCGACGTCCCATTCATCTCTGGCCCATACATCCGCCCGCCACCAATCACCGGATGCGCGCCAGGGACCGGAAGCACAAACGACTTTGCCACTCACTTTGCGTGACGAGTCTGCGCGCGCACTAATGCGCGTTGGTTGTCCCTGCATGGTTTGCACGTCTGCGTGCCACGGCGGGCGAAACATCCTGAAGCCCATGACGCCTTTGCGATTTGCAATCTGCGATTTCCTATCTGAAATCTTTTTTTTATTCGCGCTGACGATCGTGAAACGCTTCACCCTAAAAGCATCAGGCCGGTGCGTATCCAAAAGCTCCGGCGAGCCGACGTTCTCTGGTCCAACCAATTTCGCCAGCCGCGCTAAAGTGATTTCAAGTTTCTCTGGTTCCGGTGCCAACGGGATAAATAATCCTGTTTGAGATGCACGAGGCTTCACCGGTTCGGCGCTGATCGTAACCTTGATGATTGGGGCCACAGGTGGATGTGCTTCAATATCGAAAAGCACCAAACGCAAAAGCGTCTTTGCATCACGCATCGGAACCGGGAGAGAGATGATGCGCTCGTGGAGTTGAGCTTTGCTATCAGAGTCAGTGGCCGGCCCGCTCGCTACCACTCGCGGTTCTGTAACCAGTCGCAGCCGCAATTCATTTGTCGCCATCGCGTACTCGTTCAGGTTCGCGGAAAGCTGATTCAGCAAACGCGACAGAATGAACGACAGTGGCTCCAGCTCAGTGACCGAATGTTCTAACTCAAGCGATTGTTCAAAACCGAGGGGCGGGCGAACTAAGTTAAGTCGACGCTCAGAGTTTCCCTGCGCGAGCTTTTGTAAACACACGCCCTCCTGACCCAAACGTTCCGCCACACCCGGCAACGGAAGTTTCGCCAGATCACCAAACGTGCGGACGCCCCAGAGCGCGAATGTCTCGTGAAATTCTTCGCCGCGCTTTTCATCGATCGCGGCTAATGAATAATCAAGACTCTTGATCGAGAGAGTTCCCAGCTGCAGGAGTTCATCACCCGCATCGATGATTGTGACTCCCTTGAAAGATCGGGCAGCATGAATCGCCGCATCAGCATTCGCAGCCATAGCGACATTGACCGTCAGGTGCAAATCATTTGCGCGTCGCACAATTGCCGCTGCCATGCCGCTCATCACATTATTTTCATTTGATGAGACCGCTATTTCTCCGAACAACAAATCCTGCCCCTCGACATCAAGCACGATTGTGTCAACGCTTGTCTGCTCTACCAGCGGCGAAAAAGTAAACGCCAGTTCGACCAGAGTTAAGACCATCGCAGCGCTGTCAGCGGCTTCACAGACACTTCGACCATGAATGCAGGCAAACATATTCGCCTCGCAACCTCACCCGTGCTTTTTATGAATTACCCGGATTTACCGGTCGAATATTACCGAATATTGCCGAATATAGTCAAGGGGAGTGTGGGACGAACCGAACAGTTCGATCATAACCAGCCAACGGCCGCTCGCGATTTACACGAACTGTGAATGCGTGCAGGAGGTGAGAATGATGGACGGCAGCACAACCGATCTTATATCGATCGTTCGCGGGCACCAGCCACAAGTGCGATGACCATGGCTCGCTTTTTGATGTGGGAGCGCGCTGCTCTTCTTCCGTAACGAAGGAATCAGCGCGGGGCCACACAGCTCCTTCGTACTTAAGTTCCAAAGCCATGGCCGCGCATGAGCGCACACACGCGACGGGTGTCGCAACGGCTAACACCGTCGGCGTATTTTCAATGGCGCGCCGAAACCGGAACCACCAGGTCGAAACTATGCGGCGCAGAGTTTTTGCCGGCATCTCGGCAAGATTCAAAACAATGAAACCAAATCCTCCGGCATGCAATAACAGATCGACCGCCTTAAAAGAGCTCTCGAGGTTACCGCTACAACGAACCCACAACAGACGATCAAAACTGACGCCGGCGTGCGTCGCCGATGAAAGATCAAACGTGTCGCAGCAATCAACCAGCGCGCATGTTTCTTCACTTAGAGTCGCAGCCGCTAACGTCGCATGCAACAAGCTCGTCCGGCCGCAGGATGCCGCCCCATGAATTTCCGTGATTGCTCCGCGTGGAAAGCCATCTAAGAGATGATCAATTTCGGTAACCCCGGTAGGAAGGATTTCCAGTGGCCGTTTTTCACGCTGCTCAAAGACCTGCCCCAAACGATTGGCGACCTGCAATTGAATCTGTGTTTTTGGAACTGCGTTCATGTTTGCAATGACTCGTTGTTAAGCAGCACAATTGAGATTAATGAGCAGGGACAAGCCTGAAATCTCAGCCGCAGATTTTTTCCCAAAACGCAAAAGCTTAAAAGCTTTTCGCGACGCGGCAGCAGAATGCAAAGGATGTGACCTGTGGGAACGTGCCACCCAAACTGTTTTCGGCGAAGGTGCACGTCGCGCGGCAGTGCTGTTTGTCGGCGAACAGCCTGGCAACGAAGAAGATCTTTCCGGCAAACCTTTTGTGGGACCTGCCGGGCGATTACTTGATGATGCGTTAGTCGAAGCCGGCATCGATCGCACACACACTTACGTTACGAATGTAGTCAAACATTTCAAATGGGAACCACGTGGTAAGCGCCGCATTCACAAAAAACCAAACGCGCACGAGATTGCCGCTTGCCGTCCATGGCTCAAAGCGGAAATCAGCCTAATAAAACCTAAAGTAATTGTTTGTCTGGGTGCCACGGCCGCACAGGCGTTGCTGGATCCACAATTCAAAGTCACCAAACAGCGCGGACAGTTTATCGAATCAACGCTCGCGCCTTACATCATGGCCACCGTTCATCCCTCTTCGATCCTGCGCGCGCCAGATGATGAAACACGTCACGACGAGAAGCGCAGGTTCATCGACGACTTGAAACAAGTCGCGCACGTTTTATCAAAGAGCTAATTCTTCACTGGTTATATTTGCGAATCACACCCACGACTATTCCCTGAATCTGCACGCGCTCCGGTGGTCGAACGACTATCGGCTTGTAATTCGGATTAGCCGGCTCCAATCGCACTTGATTTCTGCCGCCGTAAAATCTTTTAACGGTTGCATCGCCGCCATCAATTAATGCAACTACTGTCTGACCATTATCGGCGATCTGTTTTGACTGAAGGACGATCACATCATTATCGCGAATCTGCTCATCAATCATTGAGTCGCCGCGTACACGCAGAGCGAACATTCTACCTTCGCGGATCATGTCACGCGGCACGCAAACGGTTTCGTAATTCAAGACGGCTTCGATAGGCGTGCCGGCGGCGACGATTCCCAACAATGGAATTTCATCCTTCGCGTCACCCTCTTCGTCGCTCACCAATTCGATTCCGCGACTGACATTCGGAATGCGGCGAATAAAGCCTTCGCGCTCCAGGGTTGAGACGACATGATGTGCGCTCGCCGAAGAGCTCATCCCAAATTCTTTTCCAATCTCAGCGATCGTGGGCGCCTCCTGATGAGCGTCGAAGTAATGCTTTATATAATCCAACACTCTTCTTTGTCTCGCGGTTATAGGCATTCCGCAAAATCTCCTCTCTCGAAGCTGGGCGAATATTATCGAATACTAGCGAATAATTGTCTACCCCTTTATTCGAAAACCTCGGTAATTTTCTCGAAAAAACATTCGTTGACAGATACTCCGCACAACGTTAGAATTCAAGGTGTAACGGTGTTGACCATCGTTACGCGCTCTATGCGCCCACGTTTCTCGTGTCAATCGGTCAGTCCCACCGACCTCTTTGGTCTCTTTACGAAAGTCGAATCTAAACTCGGATGTCAGCAAAACTCGGCGAAATTCTCGTCCGCGAGAATCTAATCAGCCCTCAGCATCTTCGTCAGGCGCTGGATTACCAGCGTGAGCATGGAGGCCGACTGGGCTACAATCTCGTCAAGCTCGGTCTCGTGTCGGACGACACGATTACCGCAGTCCTCTCTCGTCAATATGGAATCCCCTCGGTCAACCTCGAACTCTTCAATATCGACGATTCCGTTCTCCGTCTGATTCCCCAGGAAGTCGCTCAGAAATACTCGGTCCTGCCTCTCTCACGCGTAGGCGCAACACTCACGCTCGCGATGGTTGATCCCACCAACGTATTCGCGATGGATGACATCAAGTTTATGACAGGCCTCAACGTCGAACCTGTCGTCGTAGCCGAAGCCAGCGTCCAGGCGGCAATTGCCAGGTATTACAGCACATCGCGCGAGATCGAACTCGCCGGCGTCGGAGCTGACGTTTCAGTCGAAGGATCGAACGGCAACGGCTTCTCACAAGCCGATCTGGTCTCACTCGATACGCTCGATTTCGATCAGGAATCACTCAACAGCGAAGTTGAGGTGTTTGAGGAAAACGACGAGATCGATCTTTCCAGTCTCACGCGCATGAGCGAGGACGCACCCGTCGTGCGTCTCGTCAACGTGCTCCTTGTCGATGCACTCCGCCGCGGAGCATCAGACATTCACGTCGAGCCTTACGAGAAAGAACTACGCATTCGATTTCGTATCGACGGCGTGCTCTACGATGTCATGCACCCCCCTTTGAAGATGCGTGACGCCCTGATCTCCCGCATCAAAATCATGTCCAAGCTGGACATCTCTGAAAAGCGACTGCCGCAGGACGGACGCATCAAGATTCGCGTGAAAGTGGATTCACGTTCGCGTGATCTTGATTTTCGCGTCTCGACCTTGCCGACGCTTTTTGGCGAGAAGGTTGTGCTTCGTCTGCTCGATAAAGAGAAGCTGATGCTCGACATGACCAACCTCGGCTTTGAGCCTGAATCGCTCGTGAAATTCCAGCGCAACATCTCGAAGCCCTACGGCATGGTCCTGGTAACCGGCCCGACCGGCAGCGGTAAGACAAACACGCTATATTCCGCCCTGCAATCATTAAATACGGTCGATACGAACATCATGACCGCTGAAGATCCGGTCGAGTTCAATTTGCCCGGCATCAACCAGGTGCAGATGAAGGAACAGATCGGACTGAACTTCGCCGCCGCCCTCCGCTCCTTCCTGCGTCAAGATCCCAACATCGTTCTGGTTGGTGAAATCCGCGATTTTGAAACTGCGGAGATTGCCATCAAGGCTGCTCTCACTGGTCACCTCGTGCTTTCGACACTTCACACCAACGATGCTCCATCAACAATCTCACGCCTGATGAATATGGGCATCGAGCCATTCCTGGTTGCTACCAGCGTCAACCTCATTCAGGCGCAGCGACTAATCCGCCGCATTTGCAAAGACTGCAAAGTCGAACATCCCACCCCCATCGAAGCTCTGGTCGAGATTGGTTTCTCGCCGGAAGATGCCGGCAAGATCAAAACCTTCAAAGGCAAGGGCTGCCCGAGTTGCAACGACACGGGCTATAAAGGCCGCATCGGCCTATACGAAGTTATGGAGATTACAGACGAAATCCGCGAGCTGATTTTGATCGGCGCATCATCACTCGAACTGCGAAAGAAATCGATTGAAGATGGCATGATCACGCTGCGAGGTTCCGGCCTGCAAAAGATTCGAAATGGAGTTACCACCATCGAGGAAGTCTTACGCGAAACGGTGGCATGAAAGGGGTGAAGTTATGGTACGTCGATTAGCATTATCGTTGGGCCTGTTGATTTCGATAGTTGTTTTGCTGCCCTTTGCAACTTCAACCGCGCATAATTTGCGATCGCAACTCTCTGCGCGCTCTCACCGTTTCCATCATCATTCGAGGGCGTGGTGGCGTCGCCATCGCGCACTGCTTCGTCGCCGACAAGCGGCGATCGCCCGCCGGCGCGCGTTGCAAGCAGCTTCGCGTAATAACGGCATGCCGGCTTCGCAGGCGAAGTCTGCCGACAATCACGTAGCTCTGCCCACGGCTTTGTCGCTTCCCGAGAGCGTCTATCGTGACGGCACGTTTGCAATACCGCTACCAAATAACTGGTCCGCGTCATCAATGAATCAGAGCAGTTCGAACTTCCGGATCGAGCCGCCCAACGGCGCACCACAGGCACAAGCTACTTTGGCAGTCGTCGCGCTGGCGCCGGCAGCCAACGCGATCCAACCCCTACCGAGCGAACAACGGAAAATGCTCGGAGGCGTTGCGTTCACAGATCTTCGCCGAACCGTTATCGACAAGATGATCAATGCCGGCGGATGGGTCGTGAACGATCGGCAACGCGAAATTGGTGGTCATCGAGTGTTTGAGGTCATCGCGCAGACACCCGCTAACAGCGACACGAAATCCGACCAGGTTTGGAATTTCTATTTTACCGAGGTCAACGGACGCGTTTACTCGCTAACTACCCGTTCGGTAAGTGGGGCCAATGAAAAGGTCGCCGCGGATGCTGAACAATTCATTTCAACTTTCCGGCCCGTTGAGCCGAAACGCTAGCTACTGTCGAGGAACATAATGGAAAATCCACCACAACAACTATCTCTCTCAGAGTTGCTTCACAAACTCTCGGAATTAGGCGGATCCGACTTGCACATCACGACCGGCACCGCGCCGCTCGTGCGCGTGCATGGTGAGATTCGCCCGCTCGACGGCTATCGTCCGCTCACATCGTCGGAGACAAAGCAGTTGGCGTACTCTGTTCTGACGGATGCCCAAAAGCACCGTTTCGAAGAGAACCTCGAATTGGATTTCAGCTTCGGCGTCAAAGGCCTGTCACGTTTCCGCGCAAACATTTTCAATCAACGCGGCGCCGTCGGCGCAGTGTTTCGCGCAATCCCGTACGAGATCAAATCCTTCGAAGAGCTTGGTCTGCCGCAAGTTGTCAAAGAACTTTGCAACAAGCCGCGAGGTTTGGTCCTGGTAACTGGACCGACCGGATCAGGCAAATCAACAACGCTGGCTGCCGTAATTGACAAGATTAATAAAGAGCGACACGAGCACATTCTCACGATTGAGGATCCGATCGAGTTCCTACACAACCACAAGAGCTGCATCGTGAACCAGCGTGAGGTCAATGCCGACACCCACGGTTTCGCGCAAGCTTTGAGAACTGCTCTGCGTCAGGATCCGGATGTGGTCCTGGTTGGAGAAATGCGCGATCTCGAAACTATAGAATCAGCGCTCCGCATCGCCGAAACGGGCCACCTTACTTTTGCAACTTTGCACACGAACTCGGCGGTCTCGACCATCAACCGCATTATCGACGTGTTTCCTTCGATGCAACAGGCGCAAGTCCGCGCCCAACTCTCACTGACGCTGGAAGGGATTCTTTGCCAAACGCTTCTGCCCAAGGCGGACGGCCGCGGACGAGCGCTGGCGATGGAAATCCTGGTTCCCAACTCTGCTATTCGAAACCTGATCCGCGAAGACAAGGTTCATCAGATCTATTCGATGATGCAGACGGGACAAGACATCCACGGCATGCAGACCTTCAATCAGTCGCTGGCCACGCTGTTCCATAAGCGACAGATTACGCGAGAAACGGCCATGCAGCGAAGTTCCAACGTCAACGAGCTGCGTGATCTGATCGATCGCGGCGCGGGAATAAACAACGGCAATGGTTCGCAGGGTCGTTCCGCAATGCCGCCCGCTTCCTATACCCACGGTCGCGTGCTCGCGCGCAAATAAACAACCCACCAGAGATTAAGTAAGAAACGGAGTCCGAAAGATGCCAACTTACGTTTTTAAAGGACGCAACCGCATGAATGAAGTCGTCTCGGGCGAGCGTGTTGCGGACAACCGCGAGGCGCTGCGCCAGGTTCTGCGTCGCGAGCAAGTCACGCTGACTTCCGTCAAAGAGAAAGGGCGCGAAATCGGAATCCCGAAATTGTCAGGCCGAAAGAAGGTCAAGTCCAAGGATCTCGCGATATTCACGCGGCAGTTCTCAGTAATGATCGATGCCGGCTTACCGCTCGTGCAGTGCCTCGACATTCTGTCTCAACAGCAGCAGAACAAATATTTTCAACAGGTACTCGCTCAGATCAGGCAAGACGTCGAAGAGGGATCGACCCTCGCAGCTGCCATGGCGCGGCACTCCAAGGTTTTCGATCAGCTCTATTCAAACATGGTCGAAGCCGGCGAAACCGGCGGTATTCTCGATTTGATCTTGCAGAGGCTGTCGACCTTCATCGAAAAGATCGTCAAGCTAAAACGCGACGTCGTCTCCGCGATGATCTATCCTGTGGCGGTCATCCTGCTGGCCGTAGTCGCTGTCGCAGTAATAATGATCGTCGTCATTCCGCAGTTTCAAACGATATTCCTCGGGCTGTTGGGTCCGGGTGAGCCGCTCCCTCTTCCTACACGGATTGTTGTGGGATTCAGTAATTTCCTGGCGGGCTGGGGTGGATTAAGTATGCTGGTCTTAATTATCGGCTCCAGCGTCGGCATAAACTTTTATTACAAGACACCGAAGGGCCGAAAGCGCATCGATACGATCTTGCTGAAGACGCCTATCCTTGGGCCGATCTTCTTGAAGATCGCGATCGCGCGCTTCTCGCGAACGCTGTCGACGCTCCTTTCTTCTGGTGTTCCGATTCTGCAATCGCTGGACATTACCGCGCGCACTGCCGGCAACGTCGTTATCGAAGAGGCAATCATGAGCGTTCGCACCGCGGTCGAACAGGGTAAGAGTTTTGTTGAGCCGTTGCGCGCCGCCGACATATTTCCCCATATGGTCTCGCAGATGGTGGGAATCGGCGAACAAACCGGTGCGCTTGATGCAATGCTCGGAAAGATTGCTGACTTCTATGAACAAGAAGTCGATTCCGCGATCGCCAATCTACTCACTTTGATTGAGCCGGTGCTGATTGGATTCCTGGGAGTGACGATCGGATCGATCGTGATCGCGATGTATCTGCCAATGTTCTCGCTGATTGGTAAACTCTCCCAGGGTCACTGAGCAGGATCACCCACAACAACAACCTTTTCACTCACGGGTTGCGCTCTTGCTGAATCGACTCGTCTTCCACCAGTCGAGGGTCAGTTTTAAACCTGCCTCTAATCCTACAGTTGGAGCGTAGCCAAGCACAGATTTCGCGGCGTTCAGATCAGCCAGACTATCTCGCACATCACCGGGTCGCGCATTAGTGTATTCAGCGTCTACATCTGTGCGTCCCGTCAACTTCTTGAGCGTTTCAAGGACCTGATTTATGGAAACACTCTGCCCGTTGGCAATATTGAAGACCCTACCACCAGCTTCGGGCGCTTGGGAGGCACGCAGGTTTGCATCGACCACGTTGGAAATGTACGTGAAATCCCTGGTCTGTTCGCCATCGCCGTAAATGACAGGACGCTCGCCGCTCTCCAAAGCAAGAATAAACTTAGAGATTACTCCGGAGTATTGCGAACCTGGATCCTGACGCGGTCCGAACACATTAAAATATCGCAGTGACACGGTCTCCAGACCATAGCTGCGAGTAAAAACCTGACAATAATATTCGCCTACCAGCTTTGCGACCGCGTACGGAGACAAGGGATCCGGCCGCATCGTTTCGCGTTTAGGCGATTCCGCCTGGTCACCGTAAACGGAACTTGACGCCGCATAGACAACTCGTCGCACTTTGCGATCGCGAGCCGCCAGCAGAACCGAAAATGTGCCATTAACGCTGGCATCGTGAGTTTCAATCGGGTTATTGACCGAGCGCGGCACCGACGGAATCGCCGCCTGATGAAATACTAACTCAACGCCCTCGAGGGCGCGCATCAGGGCGTCGTGATCGTTGATGCTCGCATTAACAAAATCAACCTCACCGACCTCGTTGATGTTATCAAGATAACCAGTGGAGAGATTATCAATAATTCTGACCTTCAGGCCTTGTTCAACCAAAGCCCTGGCAACGTGCGAACCGACAAAGCCGGCGCCTCCCGTAACCAAAGCGATACCAGAGAGTGGCATAGTTACCGTCCCACCCCCACATACTCAAATCCCAATTCTCGGATGTCAGAGGGCGTATAGATATTTCGCAAGTCTGCGATCCTTGGAACTCTCATTAATTGCCGGATTCGATTCATATCCAGGGCGCGGAACTGATTCCACTCAGTTACAATCACCAAAGCGTCGGCGCCGTTTGCTGCTTCGTATTCATTCGCCGCAAACTGAATGTCAGGCAACATTCCTTCCGCCTCCGACATGGCCGCAGGATCGTATGCAACTACTGTAGCGCCACGCTCGATCAAACCTCTTACAATATCAACCGACGGCGCATCGCGCATGTCGTCGGTTTCGGGCTTAAACGCCAGGCCTAGCACGGCGACGCGCGTGCTTGCGAGTTCGCCGCCAACCAGTTTCTCGATCTTAGGTATCATCGACAACCGCTGCAATCGATTGACCTCGATTACCGTATCAACGATGCGCGTGGGTGAAGAGTACTGATGCGCGATTGCCGACAATGCCGACGTGTCCTTCGGAAAACATGAGCCGCCAAAACCTGGCCCGGCGTGAAGAAACTTGCCACCGATGCGACGGTCCATGCCGATGGCGCGCGCGACGTCGTGGACGTCGCAGCCAACCCGCTCGCATAAATTAGCAATTTCGTTAATGAAAGAAATCTTTGTGGCCAGAAACGCGTTCGCTGCGTATTTGATTAGCTCTGCCCCTTCAAGGGAAGTGATAACAAACGGAGTCTCGATCAAGTAAAGCGGACGATACAGATCACGCATGATCGCGATCGCCTCAGGATCGCCGCCGCCGATTACAACGCGATCAGGTCGCATGAAGTCCCCGATGGCGGCGCCCTCGCGCAGGAATTCAGGGTTTGAGATGACGCTGAATTCAACCGCGGTCTTCTGATAACTGGTGATGACCGACCTGAGTTGTTTTCCGGTTCCCACCGGCACCGTCGATTTCGTCGCGATGACCTTATAGCTGTCCATATGCTGCCCGACACTGCGAGCAGCGCTTTCGACGAACGACAGATCAGCAGAGCCGTCCGCGCGAGGAGGCGTGCCCACTGCTATGAAGATAACGAGTGATTGCCTGATGGCGGATGCGATGTCCGTTGTGAAACTCAACCGACCCGCCTGAAGATTTTTCTTGATTAGCTGCTCGAGGCCGGGCTCGTATATGGGGCTATCGCCTTTGGTGAGACGCTCAATCTTATCGGCAGAGACATCTACGCAGATAACATCGACGCCAAATTCCGCGAAACACGCTCCGGTAACAAGTCCAACATACCCAGAGCCGATAACGGCGATGTGCATTTGCTGCTTCCTAAGCTCTTTTTAGCAACAGACAAACTTACGGGTCACGAGCTCAATGCGCGTGACCCGCAAAGTAATTATCCAATGCGCGCGGTTGCACGCATTCAGTCTGTCAGGACTGCGGTTATTTGGTCGGGCTGACTACAGTGATACTTCCACCAAAGTTCAGCGTATCGTCGTGGTTCGTGGCGAAGACTGCCGCTGCCACAGCACCACCCGCTGCCAACAACAGTGCAGCAAGGGCACCACCGCTCAGATGGCCGAACGAATCCGGTTTCGTCAGTCTCGTGCAACGCGTGCCTGGTTGCGGAGTTCCCGCTGATTCGGAAGTACCAGCCGCGACAGCCTTGGCCGTACCGCCCGCACGCAACTCTACCTGACCGGCTTGCGAGGCAACAATCATGTTGCCGCACTCGATATCAACCATAAACGTCGACGCTTGAGCTGCATCAGCGACCGCCGCACCATCTTTCGCGGTAACGATTGCCGAGTTTCCAGCCAGAGTTGATACCTGAACTCGACCTGCGTCGAGTGCACCTGAGATGTTGCCTTCAGTAAAGCTCAACTTAACCGACGAATTTGGAAACAACTCAACGCGGCCAAGCTTTCCAAGGCTAATCGTTGCGGTGCTACCGGCGGCGGTTGCGATAACGCTATCGGAAAAAATCGTCGCGCCCGAGATGGCGGCTTGCCCGTTAACGGCTACCTGACCAGAAACCGAAAGCTCGCCTGACGCTTTCTGCGGCGTTGCCAGCGCCACCATGGAATAAACGCTAAGAACGGCAACTGCGACACAGAACGCAATCGACTTACGGCTCCAAGTTCTGCTAATCATCATTTCCTCCCATACGAAGTAAACAAGAATTTGTGGAAGCGCGCTGCGAAATCATTCACAACTGACGGCAACTGCACCGTCCAACTCGAGAGTCTCGCTTCTGCGGGACCAAAAAGAAAGCGTGGCAGGAACCTGCAAAAAGGCCCTTGTCTTTGCCTTTTTACACGAACCACAACCCCTATGTCAACTATAAAGCCCTGACCAAAAACAGCTAAGCCACAGTATTAACTAGCTTTGCGGGGCAAGATAACATGCTGGTACCGACGTGTAAAGAGGTTTTTTGCTGAAGGCTGTCAAGATTCTGTGTCTTTACCCAACGGATCCGGCCGGAAAAGGCTGGTATCTGCCGTCTATAAGTTTCGCTGTCATTGACGGCTAAGTCACTTAGGAACAACCCGCCGAGCGCGTGTGCTCGTTTCGCTCATGTTTTGGCCATTACTGGTTCCGCCAATCGACGGGGCGGCTTTCGAGCTTCGCTGAATCAACTCCGCTTGTTCGTACGGATCCAGTCGGGCAAAAAGATAGAAGCTTTCGCCGCTATGCACCGAGCCAAGGAACCTGAATTTGTTGCCGAAAACTTCGCTGGGCCGAAGCGCTGCCGGGTGCGGCGGATGCTCGAAAATTGTACCGAATTCATCAACTGTCACGGCTTCCAGCTCCGGAATGTAATCGTTGCCGCTTTCCCGCGCCAGACGTATCGCCATTTGGCGTAGCGCATGAATTCGATTTGAGTTACGGCGGTAGTAGGCAGCCGTGATTTCCCTGCGACTCGCCCGATCGTCCACGACTTCCTGCTCGTTACTTAGATAACCTAAGTAAGCCGTCACGACTGGTCCAAATTCTGAAGCCGCAGGCTGTTGGCCAAAGGCGAAACTGCCTGGCACGATCAAAACGATCGAAAGAATGAAACGGGCGGATCCAGAAAGATTCCACATCGAATGTGTCCTCGGGCTTTCGGATTCAGCTGGCCAATGTCGTAACAGCAACCCGACCAGGATACTTTAGCGCGTGTTGCCTACTAAAGACCAGTTGTTTTGTAAAAACAGTGCGCGGATTATAAGAGCCGCCGTCCATCGCTTCGTTGCGCGTGTAATTCAGCGATGTTACATTTCAATTTCATCTTATTGTGAATGAAGTCCAGTCAAAGAAGGTCGCGATTGGTGTAACCGGTGGTATCGCGGCGTACAAAAGCATAGAAGTGCTTCGCGGTTTACAGCGGGCCGGGTGCGAGGTGCGGGTGGCCATGACCCGTCATGCTTGTGAGTTCGTCCGTCCGCTCACCTTTCGTGCGTTGTCGGGCACTTATGTGATCGTTGATGACTATTCTGCTGAGAACCCCGACCCGATCGCGCATATAACATTTTCCCAGACCATCCATCTTTTCGTTATCGCACCCGCGACTGCGAACACCCTGGCCAAATTAGCCAACGGCGTCGCGGACGACTTTATCACCTCGACCTACCTGGCATGCACTGCTCCGATATTGATTGCGCCGGCGATGAACAGCGTAATGTGGAACCATCCGGCAACTCAAAGAAACGTGCAAAAGCTCCGAAACGATGGGGTACGCATTATCGAGCCAGATGATGGCGAAATGGCTTGCGGCACAATCGGTCCCGGCAGATTGAGTCATCCAGAAAGAATCGTGTCGGTTGCGCTTGAGATCATGGCCGAGACTCGCCCGGAACTCAGTTCAGGCGAATCAAGACCTGCTCAGGATCTAATCAACGAGCGAATTCTGATTACTGCCGGCGCGACTCGCGAACCAATTGATCCCGTGCGCTTCATTTCAAATCGGTCGTCAGGCAAGATGGGGTTCGCCCTCGCCAGCGCCGCGATGCGCCGCGGCGCTCAAGTGCGAATTGTGGCCGGCATGACGACCGTTGCCCCGCCTTCCGGAGCGGGAGTGATCGAGACAACTTCGGCGGAAGATATGCGCGCGGCGGTGCTCCGCGAAATCGACCATGCGACGATCTTCATCGCCGCTGCCGCGGTCGCGGATTACCGAGCAAAGCATTCGTCACCAAAGAAAATTAAGAAGTCGGATTCGGAAATGGTTTTAGAGCTCGAGCCCACGCCAGACATTCTGAGTGAAGTCGCACTTACCAAGAAAACCAATCAACTCCTGGTTGGCTTTGCCGCGGAGACTGACGACGTTGAGAGCAACGCGCAAAAGAAATTGAGCCGAAAAAATCTCGACATGATTGTAGCGAACGATGTGTCCAGCGAAGGATCGGGATTCGATTCAGATAAGAACGCAGTTACCATTCTCGTTCGCGACAACCCTCTGTCGATCGACGTTCCACTTTCATCAAAACCTGAAGTGGCCAATCGAATTCTCGATGAGGTTGCGAAGTTGCGCCGGCGAACTTCCAACGCCATGACCGCAAAGCCGAGCACCTACTAAGCAGTCATGCCCCACGACGCGTTAAAAGAAGAATTGATCGAACTGCTGCGCAACTCGCGCGAGCACGCAAAGTTTCTCGGCGAGCTTGGGGTGGAGAATATTGCCATCGCTTCGTCGAGCGATCAGAACGCAAACGCTTCACCTGCGCTCACCGGTGCGGCTGCGCCGCCTGCGCGCGTGCCGCCCACTGCCAATCCGCAACCTGCTTTGGAGGTGCCGCGCCGCAAGACCAGCCCAAAGACTTTGCCGTCTGCGGATTTGCTGTTCGTTGAAATAGACCCAACGGCGCCATTACTGGCGAAATCAAGTGAAACGCTCGAGCAAATCTGGAGTGACATCGGCGACTGTACTCGCTGCGGTTTGTGTGAAGGCCGCACGCAGGTAGTGAACACTCACGGGAATCGAAACGCGCGTTTGATGTTTGTCGGCGAGGCGCCGGGTGCGGATGAAGATGCGCAAGGCAAACCATTCGTGGGCCGCGCCGGGCAGTTGCTGACAAAGATGATCGAGGCCATGGGAATGAAACGCGGGGATGTGATCATTGGCAACGTGAATCGTTGCCGTCCGCCGGGCAATCGGCAGCCGACTCTTGAAGAAGCCGCGATCTGCCGTCCGTTCCTGTTTCGCGAGATCGCTGCGATTCAACCTGAAGTGATTGTCGTGATGGGAAACACGGCGCTGCGAAATCTCCTGGAAGAGCGCGAAGGCATCAGTCGCGTACGCGGAAAATTCAGAGACTTTCGCGGCATCAAAGTTATGCCCACTTTCCATCCGGCATATCTGCTGCGCGATCCCTCCAAGAAGCGCGAGACCTGGGAGGATCTGAAGATGGTCATGGAGTACCTCGAGGGTTCGACGAGCCGTCAGGATTTGAAGGAGCAAACATGAAAATAACCTGTTTCATCCGATATCAAATCGATCCCTTCCAGCGAGATGCGTTCAAGCAGTACGCGGAGAATTGGGGCCGCATCATTCCTCGATGCGGTGGTCATCTGGTCGGGTATTTTCTTCCGCACGAAGGCACGAACAATATTGCCTGGGGCCTGATTGCCTTCGATAGCCTCGCCGGCTACGAAACCTATCGCGCCCGCCTAAAGTCAGAGCCGGACGCAATTGAGAATTTTACGATGGCGCAAACCAAACGCTTCATCCTCAGCGAAGAACGAACCTTCGTGGAGATAGTTGACGGAACTTTTGGACGGTCGTCAATCGATGCTGAGACTGAATGACGCATCAACAAAACTTTTTCGATGACCTCAATAACCCAAGCCGGTAACGAGGCTGTTCCGCAGTTCGCTCACGTCGCCATTCCGGTCCATCTGCGAAAGCTCTTCACTTATCGTTTGCCTGCCTCAATGCAGCGTTCCGCGCAAGTCGGCTCGCGGGTGATGGTCCAGCTCGGCGCCAAGGCAACCGCCGGTTACATAGTCGAACTCATTTCGCGCTTGCGAACCGGCACCACCCTGATCGAATCAGAAATCAAAGACGTTCAGGAATTGCTGGACGTCGATCCTCCGCTCACTCCCGAGGTCCTGGAAATCACGCGCTGGGTCGCCGATTACTACGCGGCGCCGTGGGGTGAAGTCATGCGCGCGGCGCTCCCGGCAGGAATCAACGCCGCTGTCGAGCAGACCGTTTCAATTACCGACGAGGGACGCCGCGAACTCTCGAATTCAACGGATGAGGCAAGCGTGAAAGCCCGCGCGCTAGCCCTGCTCGCCACAGAAGGTGAATTCGAAATCAACGCCTTCGCTTTGCGCCTGGGCTCTGCGCGCGTTCCCAAATGGCTGCGCGAGCTGGAAATTGATCGTCAGATTGAACGCGCGTATCGCACGCGCAAGACTGCCACGCGAGCGAAGCGAAGGCGAGCAGTGCGGATCAGAGAAACCGAGTTCGCGCAGTCGTCAGATGAAACCGGACAACCGAAACGGGAAATCACGCCGGCGCAGGAACGCGCGCTCGATGTCCTAAGAGAGCATCACGGCGCAATGGCGGTAAGTGATTTGGTCCAAAAGGCTGAGGTCAGCGACTCGGTGGTTAAGACTCTTTTGAAGAAAGGCCTGGTCACTGAATTTGAGGAAGAGCTCAGGCGCGATCCGCTGGCCAATGCCAAACTTCCCGAGGCTGATAACTTCACGTTAACGCCGGCGCAAACCGAAGGATTGAGCTCGATCAACGCTCCATTGGAAGCGAAGGTGTTCGCGTCGATCCTGCTGCACGGGATCACGGGCAGCGGCAAAACTGAAGTCTACATTCGCGCAATGCACGCGGCGATTGAAATGAATCGTGGCGCAATGATGCTGGTTCCGGAAATTGCTTTGACGCCAATTCTCTCGCGCCGTCTGCGCGTGCACTTCGGGGACGAGATTGCCATCTTTCATTCATCGCTTTCCAAAGGTGAGCGCTTTGATGAATGGACGCGACTGCGTTCCGGTGAAGCGCGCGTCGTGCTCGGCACGCGCTCAGCAGTGTTCGCACCGGTAAAGGATCTGGGCCTGATCATCATCGATGAAGAGCAGGATTCATCGTATCGACAAGAGGAATCTCCTTTTTATCACGCCCGCGACACGGCAATCGTGCGCGCGCAAAAAGAGTCGGCAGTGGTCGTGCTCGGATCGGCCACGCCTTCGCTCGAATCATTTCATAACGCCCAAACCGGCAAGTATCGATACGTTCAACTGCCTGATCGAATCGCAAATCGTCCGCTGGCTCGCGCGGAGGTCATCGACATGAGGGAAATATTCGCGCGCCGCAAAAAACCGGTCGTGTTTTCCGATGAGTTGCTGACTGCAATTGAGCAAACGCACACGCGTAACGAACAGACGATCATTCTTCTTAATCGCCGCGGCTATTCGAGTTTTATTCTCTGTCGCTCATGCGGCGAGTCAATCGAGTGTCCGAATTGCGACGTCACGCTGACTTATCATCGCAGTGACCGGACGCTGGTTTGTCATTATTGCAATCACCGGCAGCGCGCGCCTTCGGAGTGCCCTGCCTGCGCCAGCAAATACATCTATTTTGTCGGCGAGGGCACGGAACAGATCGAAGAGATCTTGCGCAAGAGATTTCCGAGAATACGAATGGGCAGAATCGATCGCGACACGAAAACGCGACGGCACGAGTTTGAAAAGACCCTGCTGGATTTCGGCAAAGGCGAAATCGATCTACTGGTCGGGACGCAGATGCTCGCGAAGGGCCATGACTTTCCGAACGTCACTTTGGTTGGGGTGATCTCTGTTGACGCAGGCCTGGCGTTGCCCGACTTCCGCGCGGCCGAGCGCACCTTTCAATTAATCACCCAGGTCGCCGGACGCGCCGGCCGTGGGGATTTACCTGGCCGTGTTCTGATTCAGACCTATCATCCGCATCATTACGCGCTGCGACATGCGACGGCGCAGGACTATCGCGGATTCTATGAGGAAGAAATTCGGCACCGCCGAAACCATGGTTATCCGCCGTTCGTCGTGCTCGCGCTCTTGCTGGTCCGGCACAAGGATCCGGCGCGCGCCCGAACGACGGCCCAGCAATTACGAAACACTTTGAATGAAGCCAACCGCGATCATTCGTGCCGCATTCTTGGACCGGCGCCCGCACCATTCGCGCGTCTGCGCGGCGAGCACCGCATTCAAATTCTCGTGAAATCCCGCAGCCGCAAACAAATGCGCGCAGTCATTGACGAGGCGCTAAAGAATTTCGAAGATGCCGGCGGAGATTCGCGCTCGGTGAATTTGGAAATCGATCCGGTAAGCATGATGTGACAACAGCCGCGCCGTGCTGATGAGGTCCGTACCGGGAGCGGTAGCGACCGGGTCGTTGTGCTGCCAAATATCGAGTAATTGCGCCGACTTGAGCCCGGTCGCTACCGCTCCCGGTACGGACCTCATCATACGAGTCAAGCCACTACATCGACGGCACGAACGTGCGTAAGATAAACTCACCCCGATATGAAACTCTTTGACCTGGCAGCTCAAACAGGCGCCGAGTGCGCCCTCAGCAATGGCGACATCGAAATCACGGGCGCGGCCGGGCTTGATCAGGCAGAGACCGGCGAAGTCACCTTTCTTTCCAATCCGAAATACACGAACAAGGTTGCCACGACCCGCGCCTCCGCGATCTATGTCAGTGCGGACGTAGAGATAGCGCGGACGGATCTCGCAGCCCTGCACGCGAAGGACCCGTATCTGGCTTTTACTCGCGCGCAGATTATTTTTCATCCGAGCTCAGATTTCGAGCCTTACTGGGATCCCACCGCGGTAATTGATTCGAGCTCGCGGGTGCCCAAAGAAGTCTTCATCGATGCTCACGTCTCGATCGGGAAAAATGTCGTCCTGGGGGATCGAGTGCGTATTCATGCGAACGTTTCCATCTACGACGACGTCACTATCGGCGACGACACGGAAATTCATTCAGGCGTCGCTATTCGCAGTAACTCAATTATCGGCAAACGCGTCATTATTCATAACAACGCGGTTATCGGGGCGGATGGGTTCGGGTTCGCGAAGGACGAAGAGCGGCATTGGCTGAAGATACCGCAGGTCGGGAGAGTTGTGATCGAAGACGATGTCGAGATCGGCGCGAACACCACGATCGATCGAGCGTCCACCGGCGAAACGCGCATCAAGCGCGGCGCGAAGTTGGACAATCTGGTCCAGATCGGTCACTCATGTACGGTTGGTGAAGATGCTCTGCTCTGCGCCCAAGTGGGCCTGGCCGGCAGTTCGCGCGTCGGCGATCGAGTGATTCTCACTGGTCAAGTCGGCATCGGCGGTCACATCACCGTAGGGGACGACGCGATTCTCTATCCGCAGAGCGGCGTGCCGAATGATGTCGCGCCGGGTGAAATATTGGTCGGCACTCCCGCGTTTGAAGTCGGCGCCTTTTGGCGCGCAGTCGCGGTATTCAAGAAGTTGGGTGAACTTCCAAAACGAATCCGGGCTTTGGAGAAGAGACTGGATGAAGTTGAGAAATCAAAACCGGTCGAGTGAGAAACAGCACTGGTCGCCCGACGAAATGCAACGGGCCATTCTGTTCTGGCTGTTCTGGTTCCTGTTCGTCTGCCTATCCTCGATCGTGGTTCTGTCGATGTTTACCGACTGGCCAAAGTTTCTTCATGAGACACCGCGGTATTTCAGGTAATCGCTCCACCATCCACGATCACAACCTCAGCATTCCTCTTGAAGTCCTTCATCCGTCAGGGCCCGAAACGATGGCGATACTCGTCAGAGTTAATAAAAGCCTTGACCATCTCGGCGCCGATGTAATCGCCGTTGAATTGATTTAGCTTCCCTAGCCAGAAGTTGAAACCCGAATAATCGAGCGTTGATTCCGGGGCGTCGTTTGGATTGCGACGCAAGTAGCCGAAGTATTGCATCAACACAAATGCTTTGTTGAATTCCTGGGCGTTGAGCGTGGCATTCTCTGCTACGTCGCGTAAGGCGCGCGAACGCGCTGAGACATCACCGGTGGTCGTCACCGATCCGAATTCTGCAATCGCTAAGTTGCGATCCGCGGAACCTGGGGTCACTCCCGCGTTTGAAAACAACTTATCCACAAACTGCGCCGGTGTCATTGTCGTCGGATACGCTGAGGTGAATCGTGAACGTTGCACGAACTCAAGTGTGAAGGCTTGCTTGTTGTTTTCCAACTGTGTCTCCCAACCTGTCTGACCAACGACTATGCCCTGCCCGATCTCCTGCGTGTCGGGCAGAAACTCATTCAGACGAACTGGCACCGGTGCGCCTGAAATGTTGCCGTAAGCCGATTTGTAAATCCGTTCGACCAGGTAACCCGTCTGTTGAAATTCGATCGAGATGAAGAACGCCGCCGAGGCATTGATGCGCTTCACATCGATGCATTGCTGATCGCTGCCGCAGGAACTAATTGTGTTCGTCCAGAAGTTGAGACCGCTCTGATCGGGCTCCCGGTTCAGGAAGTCGATGTAGTGCTGACGCACGAAGAAGCCGGCGTCGTCGATTGGGTTCGGACCAGTGTTTGTGTCGTTATCTGTAATTATTATGTTCGCGGCCGTTGGCGCACCCAAACTGGCGCCCGCCGGATTGCTCAGCATGATGCTGAAGGTCTCAGCACCTTCCGCATAAGAGTCATCAATTATCGGAATTGAGATTGTTTTTGATGTTTCGCCGCCGGCAAAATGCAAAGTCCCAATCGTCGTCAGATAGTCGCAGCGCGAAGAGGCTGCGCCGGTGCGCAACCTCTTTTCCAGGAGGCCCTGACGATCTATCACAAGCACTTTGGTAACGGCGGCGGGCGACCCGTCTGGCTGGCCGCAACTTTGAACAATCTGGGATTGGTGAAGGTCGCGACCGGCAAACCCGCAGAGGCCGAAACCCTGCTGCGTGAGTCGTTGAATCTTTCGCCCCAGTTATCCGGAAAGGATCGGGTGATGGTTGCGTTGGCGTTCTCACATCTCGCGCAAGCGAGAGTGGCCCAGGGCGATCTTGAAGAAGGCGAAACGCTATACCGCGGAGCGATTGACGAATATCACAAATTGCCCGGAGCGGAACGGCCCGAAGTGGCCGATACGCTCAGCAATTTCGGCGAATTGCGAAAGACAAAAGGCAAGTATGCGGAGTCCGAATCGATTTTACGACAGGCGCTCGAAGTCGCTCGAAGACTAAACGGTGAGAACACTCCTCGCGTTTCCATCGCTTTTGGCTATCTGGCTCAATTGCTTTATCTCAAGGGCGACTATGCCGGAGCCGAAGAGGCAGTTAACAAAACACTCGCCCTGTGCAAACAACTCTTACCGGAAGGTCATCCCGCGTTCGCTACTCCAATGACCACGCTGGGCCTGATCATGAACAAAACCGGACGTTCAATTCAGGCAGAGTCAATCTTGCGACAAGCGCTGGCAATTCGTGAGCGTGTCTTGCCCAAAGGTCATTGGCAAATTGCCGCTACGCAAGGCGCGCTGGGGGAATGTCTGACAACACAGAAACGTTATGCCGAAAGTGAGCCGCTGTTAATCCAAAGTTATGAAGATATGAAGAAAAGCCAGGGTGAACAGAACCCGCGCACGCTTGAAGCGCGGCAACGCCTGGCCCAACTCTACGAGGCTTGGGGAAAGCTTGCCGACGCGACGCGCTATCGCTAGTCGGGACACAATGCTCTTCGAAAGACTGCTGACCAACGCGTCGGTCATTCCATCGGAGGGATAATCGAGTTCGGTAGACGTTCGATTGTGCAGGTGTGAATTGTAATGGTTGCTGCTGGACGGCAAACCAATCAGGTAATAGCCCCGCCATCCACGATCACGACTTCAGCATTCATGAAGCTGTTGCGGTCGCTCACCATGAATGCAGCATATTCAGCCAATTCTGATGGACGGCCGAGGCGCCCGGCTGACACCCAGAAATCGTGCATTTGCAAGAGCCGTTCGGGCAAAGTCTGGGCCAGATCAGTGTCGAAAATTCCGGCGGCGATCGCGTTGACGGTGACCCCGAAGGTTCCTGCCTCCCGGGCCAGACATTTGGTGAAGCCGATCATCGCGGCCTTCGAAGTTGCGTAGTGAACCGACGTCGGAAGCGCGCGCAAGGCGCCGATCGATGTGATGTTGAGGATCTTGCCTTTACGCTGCCGGATCATCTGTTTGTAAACCGGTTTGGTGACGGCGAAGAGACTGCCGACATTGGTATCGATGACTTCGTCCCAGGCACGATCTGTAGTCGTCGCAAAATTATCGCCTCGATTGATGGCCGCATTATTGACGAGAATATCGATGCCGCCCCACTCTTGCACCAGGTCCCTGGTCAAATGCTTCATGCCGAAGCGATCGACGATAGAAACCTTGAATGATTTTGCGCGACGACCGTGGGCTTCGATCTTGCGGGTGGTTTCTTCCGCCAGATCGTCCCGCGAATTGTAGTTGAACGCGACGTCGGCGCCTTCGCGCGCGAAAACGTCGCAGAGCGCGGCGCCAATTCCTCGCGTTCCGCCGGTGATGAACGCGCGTTTACCTTCAAGTAGCAGACTCATTCTTGGAAATCTCCAGCCGGAGACAACAACCCTACCTTAACCTCTGAGTTGAGAATTCGAGAACGACGGGGATTAAATCGCGAAGCCGGTGTGACAGTCAAGAAGCCTTCGCTATCACGATTTGCCACGAGGGCCGGATAACATCGAGATTACGCAACGTTTTCCAGCTGTTCGGCGTTCGTCGCGGCCTCCGGAATCAGCGCGGTAATCTCCTCGACGATCCGCTTCGTCGCGTTGGGAATCGCGACCGTTATCGTCGCGGCGCGCAGAGCTGCGTAATGTTTCGAATCTTCGATCATCCGATGCACCACCGGCACGATATCCGACGCCCGTCGCAGCATCACGGCCGCTCCGCTCTTCCCAATAAGGTTCACCGTGCCCGCCTCTTGCGGCATCGGTTCAGTGATCACATCAGCAATAATCGGGAGCCGGCAACTTAGCGCCTCGAAGGTAGTCAGGCCGCCGAGCTTCGAAATCATCACGTTGGCTGCCCGCATAAGTTGCTCGACTTCGTCCGAATAGCCAATGACTTTAATCGGGAACTTTGCGTCGGCCGCCATAGCCTCAGCTTCATTTTTCAGATCTTCGTTCTTGCCAGCGAGAAAAATTGCCTGCACATCGAGTTCGCCCCGCACTAACTCTTTGAAGATGTGCGGAATGTTGCCCCCGCCTTCCCAGCCGGCATTCAAAAAGACGGTGAACTTTTCAGCATCCAGTCCCAGGGCGGTGCGGGCGATACGTGCGGCGTCCTCACCGGGAAAAGAAAACTTCGGATGGACGGGCATGCCGGAGATTTTGATCCGTTCGGGAGCGATGCCGTAATCGATCAACTGACGGCGCGCTTCGTCGCTGGCGACGAGGTAAAGCTTCACATCGTCGCAGGCCCAGCCTTTCCAGAATCCGTAATAGGGATCAGTGACTACCGTGACCAGCGGAATACGATCCGCGAGTCCGAGCTCTTTCAGCACCCGCGCGAAAATGTGTTGCGTTAATGGATGCACGCTGACGACAACATGCGGACACCAGCGCTGAAACAAACTGCGAACATAGACGATGCTGCGCGAGTGAAAGAACTCGCGCGTCTCTGGCCTGAACCGATTGATCAGCCAGTAGTAATACTTCATCCAGTGCTGCTTATTTCGCAGCAGCCAGTTGTAGAGCGCGACCAGCTTCGCAGCGAGATGATGCGATTCTTCGACTGCGCGCACGACTCGCACCGCGTACGATTCACCTTTGACAAAGCTTTCGATGCCCGCAACGATCGCCGCCGCTGCGGACCGGTGTCCACCGCCGGTATCGGAAGAGATGATGAGAATCTTTGGCGCGTTTGGATTCATGATCAAGTGTCAGAAGCCCGACCGTAAGGGACGGCAACTCTCATTAACAGCCCGCAAGAGCGTTATACTACGTGCCCTCCCCTACGGTCGGGCTTCTGATACTTCCCCTTCAAACTTTCACCGTCATTCCGTCCGGTTGTTCCTCCACCTGCTGCTCAAGTCCCCCCCGCGCCTTTCTCATCTCCCGTTCAAGCTTCTTAATTTGAATCAAGTGCTTTGGATTGAAAGGCAGCGACGGATAGTAGCAATTCGATTCGTGCGTGCAGAAACAACCGTTCGCCGCATGCTTCCGGCGCGCTTTCATTTCCGGGGACAACCAAATCCCCTGAAAATTCCAATCGTGATCGCGCAGGTTGCCGATCGGCGCAAGGTTCTCACACGACGACAGGGTACCTTCGTCGTAAATCACGGCGCCCGCGGTCCCGGCATAGCAGGTCAATTGCGCTTGCTGCGTCTCCTGGGTCTTCGTGATCAAGCCGTGCATGTAGATGTCGATCGCCGCTTTGAAAAAGCCGGCGTTGCCGCCGTAATTATTCTTGATCGCGGCGTGACGCGAATCATCGTCAATCATCTGCGCCAGCTTCGCGTAGCGAGTCTGATCGATATCGAGTTCGATCGGATCGGCTGAGGGCGGACGAATGTAGTTGAAATTGACTTTGTCTGGCTTAAGATCGTGTTTCAGAAAATCGTACCACTCGAAGATGGTGTCCTGGTTCGAATGCATGAAGCAGGTGCAGGTTTGCAGATCGAGCCGCGGATACTGCTTTTTCATTGCCTTCAGTTCGCGCGCGGTCTCGATCGCTATGGACCACGAACCCGGCTTCTGACGAATCTTGTCGTGCTGATCCTGCAATCCATCGATGCCCATGGCGACCGTGACATTCAGGTTTGGGCACTCTTCAAGGATGCGCGTGACGTCGGGAAAAATTCGTTTCTGAATCTGACCGTTCGACATCAGGTAAACCGATTCCAGGTTGTTGTGCCGATAGAATGAACCGACGATTTCCGGCAGGTCTTTGCGGGTAAACGGCTCGCCGCCCGCCAAAATCAAAACGCCTAGATTGCCGCCGAGCGTCTGCGCAATGCGATCAATCTCGTTTGCCTTCATCTGCAACTTCTTTCGTGGCCGATCGTCGAGTTCGTCAGTGAAGAAACAATGCGTGCAGCGCATGTCGCACACCGACGTCACCAAAATGTTCAGCAATACTGGCGCGAACGGCTGGCCCAGGGCCATCTTCGTATAGCGCTTCAATAATTCTCGGGTGGTGTAATCCATAAAAACTCTAATTCGTTAGATCATCATCAATAAAAAGATCGTCCACCGGCATTGACCATCCCGGTAGCGCTTGCTCGGCGTCAGCAGTCTCGCCTCGCTTGAACACTCGAGGCACAGGCGACCCGGCGCTAAATGATTTGATTACTTCATCGCTCAAAAGGTTGACATCCCAAACCACCAAGGTGCCGGCGGCAAAATAATCCGCGCGCTTCCTGGCCATCGCATTTTCAGCGGCTGGCCCATAATCACCTTCGCTACGAACTTCGACAGCGAAAACAGGCGCGCCTTCGAAGAACTTCATGCCGGTCCATTTGCCTGAATAAAAAGCGGCATCAGGACTAAAGGATTTGCGATTGGGCAAGTCGACTCGAAAGGCCCCGTTGTCGCTCACCGCATGGCCCGTTTTCGTTCGACGAGAGTAACTGCGCAGACTTACGACAATTTCAGTCGCGGCATAGTTTGGAGCTGCTCCTGTGGGAGACATAAGCACAATTTCTCCATTCACGATCTCTGCCTTCTGTTCATGAGGCAGAGCGTAGAGATCTTCGATTGTGGCTTCTAAATTCGCTACCATAGATCAGCCTCGCGCGAAATTGTAACACATGACAATCGAAGGGATTAGCAGAATAGTGGGCAATCCATTCCTCGATCAATTCCGAGGGCTCAAGCGCGTTCGGCCCGCCCGCCGATCCCCAGCGCGCGCATCCGCCGGTACAGATGACTGCGATCGATGCCCATCAATTCAGCCGCGCGGGCAACGTTGCCGTCGGCTTCGTCCAGCTTTCGCTGAATGAACTCGCGATGGTACGCGTCGCTCGCCTCCTTGAAAGATGGAAAACGATAAGACGATGCCGGAGGTTCAGTGTCGCCAAAGGCCGGCAGGTCCTTAACCGCCACGCGATGATTTTGATGCATGATCACAACCCGTTCGATCGTGTTTCGCAGCTCGCGGACATTCCCAGGCCAGGAATATCGCTGCATGATTTCGATCGCGTCCGGGTCAAACTGCTTTGGTTTTTTGCCGTAGGCCGTGGCGAACCGCTGGTTGAAATGATCGATTAAGAGCGGCACGTCTTCGACGCGCTCGCGCAGCGGAGGCACCTCAAACGGAATCACGTTCAGACGAAAGAAAAGATCGCTACGGAACGTTCCCTTCTCGATCTCTTCATCAAGCCGCTTGTTGGTCGCGGCGATCACCCGCACGTCGACGTTGATTGGTGTATTGCTGCCTACCGGCTCGAACCTTTGTT
>Ga0193730_1000083_pt1 | contig 34855 bp, 39 predicted proteins | sample U1a1metaG_FD_144919 | JGI IMG/M metagenome (GOLD analysis project Ga0193730, IMG submission 144919) | Soil microbial communities from a riparian zone of the East river system, Colorado, United States - U1a1 | ecosystem: Environmental > Terrestrial > Soil > Riparian zone | place: USA: East River...
GCAACGACTTAATCGGAACGGAAATGCGGTGATGCGGGCGATTGGGAAAGCAAAATGAAATGAATCGTTTTTGCTAGGGGGTCTTTTGCAGCGTGATGCCAACGGCCGCTGTTACTTTCACCGCCACAATTCCGGGAATCAATTATCGTTGGCAAATGGGAGATTGTCAGGCGCGGCCGCGCCGCGTGGAATTTCGACAAGAATGGCAAGATCAGCTGCGTGTGGACCGATAAGTCTGACGACAAATAATTAGCAATTTTTCTCGCGGTACGGCTTCTCCAGAGACAATGCCAAAAGGTCGCCGAAGGCGCAAAGTAAACTACGCCGATCGCAAACGGTAATTATCGGCCGCCGAAAAGTCTTCGGAACGATTTGAAGAAACGACCGGGCAAAGTTGCGGCCTTTTCAGGAGTACCCGGGGCCTGCTGAGCAAACGGCCATTGTGAACCTCCATGTATCTGGCACGCGGCGGTTGGCACTTTGTCGGCAGGCAGATCGAGATCGTAGGCGCTTCCGGCGGCCATGCAGCCGGTGGTGGCAAGTTGATTGGAAAGCGAACAGACCGTCGTGTGTTGCAATGGCATGGTGGGCTGCAACGGCACGGCTGGATAATGTTGTGCCGCCTTGTTCATAACTTGAACCCAAACCGGCAATGCGAGCGCGGCACCATATCCGTGTGGAATGATCGTTGTCGGCTGATCGAACCCGACCCACACGCCACAAGTCAATGTGCTGGTATAACCAACGAACCAGGCATCCTTGTAATCATTGGTGGTGCCGGTCTTGCCTGCCGCAGGCAGTTTGAATCCAAGTGAACGCGCGCTGGCGGCGGTGCCCTGGGTCAGAACTTCTTCCATCAACCGCGACGTCATCCAGGCTGCGCCAGGATCCAGCGCCGGTGCCGAGATGTGCGCGGCCCGATAAATTGGTTTGTGCTGCTGATTATCGATGCGCTCGATGATGTAAGCCTGCTTGCGAAGTCCCGCATTGGGAAAAATAGAATACGCGGCAGTCAGATCTTTCAGGTCTGTCTCGAATGAGCCGATGTAGATGGCAGGACCATGTGGAACGTTTTGCGAAATGCCGAGGTCGTTCGCGACTTTTTGCACCGCCTCGAGGCCGCCGAATTGTCCGACGCGCACGCTCATGGTGTTGCGTGAATGGATGAGCCCGTACGAGCAAAGCAGGGTGCCGCCGTAGGTGCCGTCGGAATTTGCAGGCGACCAATTTCCCGCGCCTTCGATTTCACCGGGCTGAATTGGGCCATCGCTGATTGCCGAACTCGGCAATAACCCGTGGCTAAAAGCAACCGTATAAACAAAAGGCTTGAACGCTGAACCGACTTGCCGGTTGGCCGGAGACAGCGCCCGGTTGAACTTGCTCTGAGCGTAATCGCGGCCGCCGACGAGTCCGCGAATGCCGCCGCTGGCGTTGTCGATTACGACCACTGCGCCTTGCAGATACGGCATGGAAGAATCCCCTTCCCCATTTTCAGGCGGCTTGTAACTCGCTTTAAGCGGATGATGAAAATTGGATTGATGCTCGATTTTCGTCAGTTGCTTCTCGAGCGCGTCCTGCGCCGCATTTTGCACGCCTGTATCGAGCGTCGTGTAGATCGACATGCCGCCGTTATCGATTTGGTCCTGCGTCAGCAACTGGCTCAAATCGCGCTGCACGGCGTCCATTGCATAATTTTCCTGGATCTGAGGCAGACGCTTGGGATGCGGATTAATTTTCGCGATCTTTGCCTGCTCGGCTTGCGCCGGCGTAATTTTTTTCAAGGCAACCATGCGATCCAGCACAGCGTTGCCCTGCATCGCTGCGCCCTTCGGATTTTTCAGAGGCGAAAACCGATTCGGACCGCGGATCAATCCGGCAAGGATCGCGGCTTCGGAAAGATCCAGCTTAGATGCGCTTTTGCTAAAGTAAGCTTGTGAAGCGGTCTCAACGCCATAACAACCGGTGCCGAAATAGATCCGGTTTACGTAAAGCTCGAGAATCTGCTGTTTGGTAAACTGGCGTTCGATGCGCAGCGCGACCATTGCCTCCAGTACTTTCCGGCTCAGCGTGCGGCCACCGAGTGGAAGACTATTGCGGGCAAGCTGCTGCGTGATACTGCTCGCGCCTTCCTTGGCCGAGCGGCTCATGATGTCGCGAACCGCAGCGCGCAGAATTCCGCGCCAATCGATCCCCTTGTGTTCGTAGAACCGAGCGTCCTCGCGCGCCAGCACCGCATTGATGAAAAACGGCGAGACTTCGCTCAGAGAAACCTTGAGCCGATTCGCGCCAGCCAGGCGGCTGTAAATTTTTCCATCAACATCATAAACGGTGTTTCGCTCTGGCATTTCGCCGACATTCTTCATGTCGAATGTTTGCGCCCACGTCCCGTAAAAGAGGAAAACGGCGAAGCCGGCGCCTGCGAGCAAGATAAGCAGCGTGATCTTCCAGCCGTAGCGGAAAAGAATGTTCCCGTTTTTCTGTTTTCGCGAGCGGAGACGAGCGAAAAGTTTCATTTGGTTGAAGCGTTAGAGTGCTGAAGCGGGAGCTCGCTGTGACGCTTCAACTCTTGGACGCTTCAACGTTTTACAAATTCAGTTTTACCACGCCTTCGTGTTGCTCGGTCGGACAAGGCGCGTTGGTCGGGACATCGGTTGCGGCGTCGCTCGGCCGGACGAGTTTATGGTCGATCAAATATCGTTCGACTTCCTCGCCACTGACATCGGCCAGCATTTGCCCGTCTATTTCGACACAGGGCGAAAGCGGTTGTCCGCTCTTGGTTTCCATCTCCCAGCGAAACGCCGGATTCTGAATGATGTCCTTTTCTGTGTATGGAAGATTGTACTTGGCCAGCACGGCGCGGACACCGGCGCTCCAGCCACAATAGGTTTTCAAATAAGCGGTAATCTCAGGAGTTTGCATCCGCAGAATATATCACGAACGAGCCCTAAGAAAAGATCGAAACTGGTTTGAGCATCGCCAATTCTTTTCTGTTACAGATGTTCTTTTAAGGAATTCTCGGTTTGTTTTCGCATTTGCTGCAGATCGCATAACGACTGTTCATCTCGCTAGATGTACAGAAGTCGCGCCTTCGTTGTTCCTCCGATAGGAGAAGACAAGAAGGCGCGAGGAGAAAATGAGTTTAGCCCTTTTTGCTCTTAATCCTCATCGAGAATCACGCGATCAACCATCACGTTGTCGCCCGTTCCGACGTAATGGACCCTGACTGGCACACCGACTTTAACTCTCGTTCTCACGACATCTTCATCCAGGGTTTTGCCACTCCGCGTTACATAAGTGACCGTCTTTCCGAAGTGGTAAGTACGCGGCCCGCTACTTTCCTTGAGTACGATTACATTGCCTGGAGTGTACTCCGTAATCGTGCCGTTGCCTTCAGTTGTGGTCGTGGTTGTCGTGGTCTCCGAGACCTGCGCCCATGCGAAGGGAGCCGCAACTGCCAAGACCATACTGAGTAATAGTTTTTTCATTTTATTTTCTTCCTTTTGTTGTTTTCGGCGGGCGAACGCTTCCGCTTAACGAGTTTCCCCTCGAGACCGAAAAGTCGATCCTCGCCCTGACATCCTGTAATCGGGCACCGACCACCATCCGGTTGCCACCAAGGCTACGATCTTGGGCGGCGCGCCTCCTGCAGCTAATGAAAAATCCCGCTTGCAATGTCTACGATGGGTCCGGCACTCATAGCGGCCTTCTTCCTTGAATCAGATTGATGACCAGCACAATGACTGCGATTACGAGCAGCAGATGGATCAATCCGCCGCCAACGTGGCCGAGAAAACCAAGAAGCCAGAGAATGATGAGAATCACAAATATCGTCCACAGCATAATTTTATTCCGGTTAAGTTCGTTTAGAGATTATGTGCAACCCCGCAGCAAGAAGATCAAAAGCAAAATCGGAATTGGTATCCCGAGAAGCCAAAGCAAGATGTATCCTGTCGCACCTGCTTGTTTGATCCTGTTCATTAAATGCATGTTCGTTCTTTCGCTTCAACATTTCACAAGCTCTCAATCTCCTTTCGGAGCTCTTCCTTGGATTTGCCCAGTCTCGTTTGGAGCCGGCCCAGAAGTTCCTCATCTTTCCCTTCGGCAAACGTTAGGTCGTTATCGGTTAATTGACCGTACTTTTGTTTCAGTTTGCCTTTCACTTCATTCCAACCGCCTTTGAATTGTAGTTTGTTCATATCGATAACAGTTCGCACACGGAACCAAAATCAGATGCCTCGCGCGCAAGTGGCGAACTAAAAGAATATTACGCCCGGAAAAGCGGCCAAACTTCGCGCTGAAATACGAATTTAGTGGTATGAAAAAATACATTTGTCTGCTCGCCGGCATGGCACTGTTAGCGGCTTGCGAGCAGAAGGAAACAACTGTCACTAATCCGCCAGCGGAGAAGAAAGAAAGTACTTTATTCGAAAGTAATACGACAGTGATCCAACAATCTACACCCGCTACGACCACGAAGGAGAAAACTGAAGTAAACGTCAATACTTCGCCTAATCCTTAGGCAGAATCAGTTCATCCAGTCTGCCAGGCCGCGGAGAGCGGAGTCGGTTAGCTGCGTGGGGATGAACATGCGGGCAAACCGTTTTAGTAGCACCTCGCTTCAGTGAGGTGTATTGGCAATGAATGGATGTAACCGCTTAAGCGGTTGCTGCCGACCTTCAAAACCGCTGAAGCGGTTACGAATATGTATTTACACAGCTTACACCCCTGCTGAAGCAGGGTGTTAATGATAGCGTCGAATACTGAAGCAGGATCAGCGGACCCCAGCGCTCGCGCCGTACCGCATCACACTTTGTGCCGCAGCGGTTTCAGCACGTGAGTGAGTTTTTGCAAGCCTAGCTCGAGCCGCGTCTTCACTGTCCCAAGTGGAGCCTGTGTGGCGGCCGCAATTTCTCTGTGGCTTAGTCCCTTGAAGAACGCCAACTCAACGGCCTCACGTTGAAGTTGAGGCAACGCCCGAATGCTTTTCTTCAAAAAATGGCGGAGATCGTTTAAAATAAATGTTTCATCAGCATCACGTCGGGGAGTTTGTGAATCCTGCATTACTCGTGCCTCATAACGGTCCCTGGCGCGACAATAAGCCTGGCGCCGGCGCAACCGGTCGATCGCGCGACGGCGAGCGATAGTAACCATCCACCCAAGTGGCTTGCCTGCTTTTGGTGAATAACGACTCGCCTCCTCCCAAACCTGAAGAAAAATTTCCTGTAAAACATCATCAGCTTCGGCTTCCTCGTGAACAACGCAATCGATCGCCGCTCGCAATCTTTTGCTGTGGCGTCCGTACAACTCCCTCAGCGCATCGTGTCGTCGATGCGAAATATCCTTCATCAGCACCTCGTCTGGCACTGCTGCTGCGCCGGGCTGATCAAGAGTGGAATCGATCATAGGCGGGGCCCGTTTGCGCTCAGCGCCGGTAAAGGCGCACGGGATTCGTGTTTCTTACCGGCGGCACGCCACCAGTCTGATTTAATCACGTGAGCGACCAGCGGCGTTGCTGGGTAGATCCAAAGATGCGGTCGTGAATTGCAGCCTTCGGTCGGACAGTGCAATTCATATCTGCGATTGCCCGGGCGGCGGATTTCCACCTGAAGGCCGTTGAATTTTCTCTTGCAGATAATGCAAAGACGCTCGTCCTCGAGCGATCTCCATTTTCTAAATCGATCTTCAGCACGCAGAACCGAGAGCCGATCATCGAGTTTAAGATGTGCAACCATAACGCAGAAGGCAGTCTGCTCATTGCATCGACGAGCACAATCGGGACGGTGGATGATTGTGTGATCGGGTAAAACCCTAGAAGAGGTCTTATAACGTCGTCGCCGAATTGCTTCACACACAGCGTCGCTTCTCTGTTTCAAGAGAGGTGAGAGATGAAGCGTAATACGCAGCGCAGTCTGCGGGGCCGGCCCAGGGCTCAGACCCGCAGAAGGTGGAGGAGACGGCTTTAAGCAGTGCGCTTGAAATGGAAAGCGAACTTGCGCCATCGCGATGCGATGTCGTTGTGCGGTCTTTCAGGGCGCTCAAGTCTGCCATTGTTGTGATTCATTGGCGACGGTACGGCAGCTTTGCGTCCTTCGGCTGCCATCATCTCGACCCTGGCGATGATTTCATCCGTAGGCAGCACCCAATCCATTGGAATTGAGTTACAGCGCTCCGTCGGGCAACTGAGCCTTAACGATCCGTTGCCGCGTGTTCCGCCGGCTACTTGAATCTCCCGGCCGGTAATAATTTTGCTGCAAACCAAACAGTAACGTTTCTCATCGAGCGAACGCCACTGCCGAAACTGATCGAGGCGGCGCAATGCCTCCAGTTTATCTGCGTCTGATAAGGTAACTGGAAAAGATAATACCACGCTTCGAGATACTACATTCCGTGCGAATCATTGCACAATCGGACGCGCGGCGGATTCTCGTATCAGTGAAAATCTTATGGGTGGCGCTGTAGCCGGGATCGATGATCCCGGCTTCTCGAACGTAATCACTTGGGATATCTGCCGGGATCACCGATCCCGGCTACAGCTAAAAACCACATCCAATTCCACCGAGGCATGCGTTTAACACGCAAATGAAGAAAAAGGACGATGACATTTCGCGTAGACGTCGTGTCACGGATTACTCAGTCGCAGCGATAGAACAAACGGAGTTTTATTGTAGGGCTCATCCAGGTAGCCCGTCGGCCGTGCGGCGGCCTCAATTAATTTTTCGCGGTGAACTTTGGATCGCGTTGCTTGGGCCAAGCGTAGAAGAAGGGATCGTCGGCATCGGGCCAACGGTCGCGGCAGCCCTGGGCGCGTTCGATGCACAATACCTTGCTGGCCTGGGTCCAGCAGTTGATCCGGCGAGCAAGGCCGGCGCGGCGTAGCTGTCATGACGATTCTTCGAACCGCTTGAGCGATTCGGGAGTTTAATCCGGATAAGAATGCGAGCGCGAGCCGCCCAAATGATTGGCACAACCATTCCAACATCGTGATGCGAACACACCAACAGAAAGGATGCATGAGGGGGGAATATTGATGGAAGCAGCACGACGGCGCAGACGCTGGAGAATCTCGAGATCGAAACGCACACGGCAAAGGTCGAGCAAACCTTCCGGGCAATGGCGACAGGAAATGCCGGATGACAATGGATCCGCGGAGGCGGAAGGACTCGACAGGCTCCTCCTCTCAGCCCTGAGGTACTGGGAGGTTAAGCGGGATTTAATCGAAGAACGCCTGGCCGCGAGAGCTCGCTGAGCTTTCCTATTGTCAAGAAACAACGCCAGTTCAACATCCTGCCCACGGACATCGGCCGGCGCATCACCGAACTCAGACCCAATATCGATATCCCCGATTTGGAAAATATTCTGCGAGACGTGACTGAGACGTTGAATACGCGCGAACGGAAAGTGAGGGGCGCGGAGGGGCGCGAGTACTCGTTGCGCGTGCGACCCTATCGCACGACCGATAACAAAATCGATGGCGCAGTGATTACGTTGGTCGATCTTGAGGGAAAGAAAGAGAGTTATGCCGGTAAACCGCCGAACCGCACGAAGCAAGTCTTCTCGCACAAGTAAAAAGCAAGGCCGAGTAGATTACCGTAAAATGACGGCATCGGCTGAGGGAGCCGTGCGCGAATCAATCAGTGCGGACGGGAAAAATATGAAAGGAGCCTCTCATCCGCCCCGGAAATTTTCGGCTAACGGGGCGGTTAGGAAAAATGGCGCGGTAAAGCGATTGGCGAACGTGCCAGTCTTCAAGCATCCCAAGACGGAACTGGAAGCGGCAATTCAACGCTATGTCGATCTGTTCGAGTTCGCGCCGGTCCCTTATGTCAGTTTCGACCGTGTCGGTCGAATCGAAGAGATTAACCTCGCCGCGGTCCAACTTCTCGGTGGTTCGCGCGCTCGATTGATCGGCGAGCCATTTGCGCTTCACGTGACGAAAAATGACGGGCTGCTCTTTCTGAATCATTTGCTTCGGTGTCGCTCTTCGGATCGTCGCGTCGAAACCGAACTGCATCTGAAAAAACGAAACGGTGACATCATTATCGCGCACCTTGCCAGTTCGCGGATGACTTCCTCGATGCGAGACGGAACGCTCCTTTATCAAACAGCGATTGTCGATCTCACCGAACGGAAACGAGCGGAAGAAGCGATCCGCCAATCGGAGGAGCGTTATCGCACCTTGTTCAATTTGGGTCCCATGGCCGTCTATACGATTGATACCTCGGGTGTGATTCAAGAGTACAACCGCCAGGCCGCCGAACTGTGGGGACGCGAGCCAGCATTGGGGGATACCGACCAACGGTTTTGCGGCTCGTTCAAAATGTTTCGACCGGACGGCAGTTTTATGCCCCACGACCAGTGTCCCATGGCCGAGGTGGCCTCGGGCAAAATATCCGTAGTCCATAACGGGGAAGTGCTCATCGAGCGGCCCGACGGCTCGCACGTCACCGTCCTTGTCAATATCCGTCCGCTGAAGAACGACCGGGGAGAAGTCACAGGAGCAATCAATTGCTTTTACGACATCACCGATCGCAAGGCCGCCGAGACTGCGGCGATGCGCCTGGCGGCCGTGGTCCGATCATCGCACGACGCCATTGTCGCAAAAGATCTGAATGGAACCATCACCGACTGGAACCAAAGCGCCGAACGCATCTTTGGCTACAAACCAAAAGAGATTATCGGCAAATCGATCCTGACCCTTATTCCGAAAGATCGACAAAAGGAAGAAACGGAAATTCTGAGGAAGATTCGCCGCGGCCAGTCAATCGACCACTACGAGACAGTGCGCCGCTGCAAAGACGGCCGACTGATCGACGTTTCGCTCACCATTTCGCCGGTCAAGGATCCGAACGGCGGGATTGTCGGTGTTTCCAAAATTGCGCGCGATATCACGAAACAAAAACAAACAGAGCGGCGTTTGGCCAAGCAAACGCGCCTGCTGGATCTCTCCAACGACGCGATTCTCGTGCGCGACGCGCAGGACCGCATCACTTATTGGAACGACGGCGCGCGCGAACTGTACGGCTATTCGTGCGAGGAGGCGCTCGGCAAAGTGACACACAAGCTGCTACGCACGGTTCATTCCCGGTCGCTCACCGATATTCGCAAAAAACTCGAGCGCGATAACCGATGGAGTGGCGAACTTGTTCACACCTGCAAAGACGGCACGAAAGTTATCGTCATTAGCCGTTGGTCGCTCGACCGCGATGCGAAGGGTAGGCCGAGTTCGATCCTCGAAACGAATACTGAGATTACGGATCGAAAGCGCGAGGAACAACGAAGAGCGGTCAATCTTGCCGTAACGAGGATTCTTTCGGAATCTCCCGCTCTCGCACACGCAATTCCGAGAATTCTCCGCACGGTTTGTGAGACCCTTGGATGGGAAGTAGGTGATTTTTGGACGCCGAAGTCGGACGGCCGTGTGTTGCGTTGTCTCGTCTCAGAGTCTCGTGTCGGCAAGTTTTCCAAGTTCAAGTCGGTGTGCAGGAAACTCGAACTCGCTCCTGGAATTGGTTTGCCCGGGCGCATATGGAGTAATCTAAAACCGGCATGGATCTCCGATCTTACCAAGGACAATAATTTTCCGCGTGCCCCGGTTGCGGCCGGAGAAGGTCTTCATAGTGCCTTTGCGTTTCCGATTTCCTTTGGAAAGCACTTTGTCGGAGTGATGGAATTCTTCAGCCCGGAAATCCGCGAGCGGGATGAAGACGTTCTGAAAATATTCAGTAGCATTGGCAGTCAGATAGGACAGTTCGTGCAACGCAAACGGGCCGAAGCTGCGCTGCAGAAATCAAAAGAATTGCTGGAACAACTCGTGCGACAGCGCACGAAAGCATTGCGTATGTCAAACGCCGAGTTGAAAAGCGAGATCCAGCGGCGCAAAGGACTGGAGGGAGAAATCCTTGCCGTGAGCGATCGTGAGCAACAGCGGCTAGGGCAGGAGTTACACGATGGGCTTTGTCAGCACCTTACCGCGGTCGCATTCATGGCGCGCTCGGTCGCGTTGCGACTAAAGAACCATCGTGTTATCGACGCAGACGATATCGAAAAGATCGCGCAATTGGTGAACGATGCTGCAACCGACACGCGCAACCTTTCCCGCGCCTTGCATCGTATCGATGTCGATGCGGCCGGTCTGGTCGATGCATTGCGAGATTTGGTTGACCGGGAAATCTGGCGGATACCCTGCCGGCTGGAATTCAAACCGTCGTTCCATATTGAGAGTGACATCGCCGCAGGTGAACTCTACCGCATTGCTCGTGAAGCAGTCATTAACGCCAACAAGCATTCTCAAGCACGAGAAATTGTGATCAGACTGGAGCGGGTGGAAAATGAGACGGTTTTGCGCGTGATCGATGACGGCATCGGATTTCCAAGCGAGCCGAAAACCAAGCGGGGTCTCGGGGCCCACATCATGGGTTACCGCGCTCGATTGATCAGTGCCCGTTTGGAGATTGATGCTCCAAAAGGAGGCGGTACACGCGTGTCGTGTTATTTGCCGGACAACGCGGTCCAATCAAAGAAGAGAAAAAACGCCAAGACAGAGTTGTTCCCGCAAAAATCACGAAAGCATTAGCCGCGTTGATCTAAACTTTTCTACATCGGACAATCCGCCGAGCCGCGAAGTGTTAAAAGGAAGGCAATGAAAGAGGCTAAGAAGCCTGCCGTGAGCGAGCTCCCGGCCGAACCAATACAGCCACAGGCGAAAATGAAACACGTCAGATCGACCAACCAGAACCCGCGATGCGATTTACCGGAAACAAAACGCCTTCTGATCGTCGATGATCACCCACTATTTCGGAAGGGACTCGAGGAATTGATTCATTCCGACGCGGCCTTCGCGGTCTGCGGTGAAGCCGATAACGCGGCGGCAGCGATGGAGGTAATTCGGAAACTGCATCCCGACATGGCGATCGTCGATCTCAGTTTGCCCGGCGCCAATGGGATTGAGCTGATCAAAAATATCCGCGCAGAATTTCCGAGCCTGCCGGTTCTGGTGCTCTCGATGCACGACGAATCGCTTTATGCGTTGCGCGCGCTGCGTGCGGGAGCGGACGGCTATGTCATGAAACATGAGGCAATGGCCAACGTAATCCAGGCGATCCGCGAAGTTTTTAATGGGCGCCCGTATCTCAGCCCGGCCATGGCGGCGCAGGTGATCACGAAATTCGCGCATCGCCAGGCTGAAGGCGAGACCGACGCGGTCGAGAGACTCAGCGATCGCGAACTTGAAATCCTGGAGCTGATCGGCAAAGGCAACGAAGTGCGTCAGATCGCCAAGCTGCTCCATCTCAGCCCCAAGACAGTGGAAACCCATCGGGCGCACATCAAAGACAAGCTTGATCTGAAAAACTCACGCGAAGTGGCGCGCTTCGCCTTGCAATGGCTCAGCGCGCGCGAGGCGTAGGGTTGCGCAGCCATCTTGGCTTCCTGTTATTAACACCGGCCTTCAGGCCGGTGATGTACGGCAAACATGGATATTAGCCGTTTTAAGGGCTCACCTCATCTTTCCAATACAGCCCGTGACGGTCGATGAACTCTCTCAGTTCCTCGGCGAACGTACGCACGCGATGATGCTCTTCTTGATCCGCGATGTATCGCGCCACTTGACCAACATTTGATTCTGACACCGAGAACGCGCCATAGCCTCTGCCCCACGCGAATTTTCCTGTAACGATGTCATGGGTGTTAATCCAGTGGGAGGAGCTGCCCTTTAAAAGTTGGATCAATTTTTCAATCGAGAGCGCAGTTGAAAGATCGACAAGGGCATGCACGTGATCGGCGTTCACGAAATTGACTTTCATATAGATTTCCTCCTTCGCCGCGTATTCCGCAAGATAGCGAGATACACGAACTGCCGCGGCCTCGTTCAGCAGTTTCTCACGATTCAGAGTTCCCCAAATTAGATGAATCCAGCAGCGAGAATACGAATGAGCGGACATTGCGCAGGATCGTAAGCCGTTAAAACGGCTCGCGTCGATCTCGTGCTGAGGCACCGGCTTAAAAGCCGGTGTTAATGAGAACCTATGAGAGTCCATGCTTTCCAGGCTGAAGCCTAGTCTCGTTAACACCGGAACTGACGCCGCTGATTGGAGGCCGTTGTGATGACAGCCCGTGCTTTCCGTAATGAAGCTCTTCTCATTAACACCGGCCTTCAGGCCGGTGATCACGCGTCCCTCGCAAGGAAAGCCGTTTTCAACGGCTTTTCTCATGCCACAGTTCTGCTTTCGCTCATCCAGAAGCGGGCGCATATTTCCTACGATGGACGCAACGAACCGCGACGCGGTTGAGGAATTGCTTCGGACTTATGGCGAAACCGGCGGGATAAATTATCTCGCCGCCGCCGCCACTCTGCCCTCGCGTCTCGCCATCGAAGCGGCTTGCGCCGAGCTGATGAGCTTGATGTTTCCCGGTTTTCGCAGCCAGGCGTTGCTGAACTCCGAAGACTTGACCGATATCACGCGTACTCACATTAGAAATTTGCACGCACGACTGAAGACGGAAATTTGCAGAAGCTTTGGGAAAACTCTACCTGACGACGCAGCTGAAGCGAAGGCGGAAGAAGTCTTGAGCGTGTTTTTGAAGGAGTTACCCTCAGTGCGGCGTCTTCTTTGGACGGATATCGACGCCGCCTACGAAGGCGATCCGGCTGCCACGAGCTACGAAGAAATTATTCTGGCGTATCCGGCCTTGGAAGCGGTCGCGATTCATCGGATGGCGCACCTGCTTTACGAGAAAGTGCCATTGATCCCGCGCATCATGACTGAATGGGCACACAGCCGCACCGGCATCGACATCCACCCGGGCGCGCAGATTGGGTCGCATTTTTTTATCGACCACGGCACCGGTGTGGTCATCGGCGAGACGACGGAGATCGGGGCACGCGTTAAGCTTTATCACGCGGTCACGCTCGGCGCGCGTAGCTTTCAAAAGGACGAGCACGGCAAAATCAAGAAAGGTGGAAAACGCCACCCAACCGTCGAGGACGATGTAACGATCTACCCAGGGTCGACGATTCTGGGTGGCGAAACCGTTATTGGCGCAAGATCGACGATCGGGGGGAACGTTTTTCTTATCCAAAGTGTTCCACCCGATTCACTGGTATATTACGAGGAGAAACAACTGCGCATCGTGCCAAAGCGAAAGAAGCGACCAGCGACCACACGCGATGAATTTCGTGAATAATTGGAAGTCAGGCTTCCAGCCTGACTCGGCTGGTGAACATCTTGTTCGCCGCGGAACCGATCGTCAGGCTGGCAGCCTGACGGCCGAGTCAGCCAAGATGGCTGACTTCCAATTGCCTCGCCACATGCGTGCACGATAGTCACGAAGAGTTGATGATTTATCTCGACTACAACGCTACGACTCCGCTATGCGATGCAGCGCGCGAGGCGATGCTACCGTATCTCGGTCGACACTTTGGCAATCCATCGAGTGTTCACGCGGCAGGCCGTGATGCCCGGGCGGCGATTGACAATTCTCGGGACAAGCTCGCGGGGCTGCTTCGAGTCAAACCGCACGAGCTCATTTTCACCAGCGGCGGAACTGAGTCATGTAATCTGGCAGTGCTCGGTCTCGCGCGGAATCGATCGTCGCACGCCACTCATATCATTTCAGCCAAAACAGAGCATCACGCGGTTCTGAACGCCGTCGAGCATTTGGAAAAGCACGAAAATGTCGAAGTGACATGGCTCAATGTCGCGCGTGATGGAATTGTCGATCTTGATCAGCTCTCGAAGTCGATCCGACCGGATACGCGGCTGGTGTCGATTATGGCGGCAAATAATGAGACGGGCGTGATTCAGCCGATGCGTGCAATCTCGCAGATCTGCCGCGAGCACGGCGTTCTACTGCACACCGACATGGTCCAGGCATTCGGCAAAATGGATGTCGATCTTTCGCTGGTCGATGCCGCCAGTTTCGCTGCGCACAAATTTTACGGACCCAAAGGCGTTGGTTTTCTCTATCTCCGCAGCGGATTGTCTATTCAGCCTATCATGTTCGGCGGCGCGCACGAGAACGAGCGACGCCCCGGAACAGAAAATGTCGCCGCTATTGCGGCAATGGCAGCGGCCGCCGAATGGACATTGCGGGATCGCGAAAGTGAACAGGAGCGTCAAGCAGAATTGCGTGATGACCTCTGGACGCGAATTTCCCAGAACGTTCCGGACGCAAAACAGAACGCCCGAAACGCGCCCCGACTGGCAAACACATTGAACGTGAGTTTGCTCGGACTTGAGTCCGAGATGCTGCTCATCGCGCTCGATTTGGAAGGTGTCTGCGCCTCCAGCGGATCGGCATGTATGGTAGGATCAGTCGTCGCCTCGCATGTTTTGCTCGCGATGGGTTTGCCGATCGAGCGTGCGCGCTCCGCTGTTCGTTTCTCACTCGGGAAATGGACAACCGCCGACGAAATCAAGCGGGCCGGGGACGCGATGGGAAAGATTGTTAATCGTTTTGAGACGCGAAAAAGCGCCTATGCCGTTGCTTAGGCAACTTGAATTCGCGTTTGGCAAATCTGCTGTAGCCGGGATCTGTGATCCCGGCGGGCTCTGGACACACACTCACGCGGCCGGGGTCACCGACCCCGGCTACAACGTCCCGCCTGGCGCGTTCATCGTCGAATCGGCAGGCAAGATGCCCGCTGGGCCCACAGCCGAGACGGCCGTGCTACTGCAAACAGCGCGCGACTTGTTACGCGCTCTGGGCGCAGCGCGAATTGCAACGGAACTTTGCGTCGAATGGAATTCACGTCTCAAAACAACTGCCGGTCGCGCTGATTATCGACGCAAACTAATCTCGCTAAACCCGCGGCTGCTGGAACATCCGGCTGAAATCGATCGCACTCTGCGCCATGAGCTCGCTCATATTCTAGCTCAATTCCGAGCTGGTCGTGGCAGAATTCTGCCGCATGGCGACGAGTGGCGCACTGCGTGCCGAGATCTGGGGATTGCTGATGAGAAGCGCTGTCATAATCTTCCTTTCCCGGCGAGCGCACGCGCTCGGCGGTACCTGTACAAATGTCCAAATTGCAAGTGTGATTTTCATCGCGCACGGCGGATAAGACGCGCTGTTGCATGTCTCGCCTGTTGCCGCGTGCACAACGGCGGAGAATTCGACGCGCGCTTTCGGCTGCGGCTGATAAGCGCGTCATTGTAGCGGCGTTTGTGTCAAACGCCGAACCATAGGCGCTCGCCACGACGAACGCCTCTACAATTCTTGCTCGCCTTTGGTATTCTTTTCTCCGTGCAGTTTCGCCTGGTTGTCATGTCGAGCAAAGTCGACACATCTCTCGATATTTCCGATCAGACATGACTAGAGATTCCTCGACTCCGCTCGGAATGACAAAAATTTGAGAGCGCCGCTACAGTTCGTTCCCCTCGCCTTTTGTAGCCTTTTCGCCGCGTAATTTCGCCTGGATGAACATGTCGATGTCCCCGTCCATCACGGCTTGCACATTGCTGGTTTCGGCCCCGGTCCGGTGATCTTTCACCATTTGATACGGCTGAAAAACGTAAGAGCGAATCTGGTTTCCCCATGCGATCTCACCTTTTTCCCCATACTGCCGCTCCATCTCAGCGCGTTTCTTGTCTTCTTCGAGCTGGTAAAGTTTCGCTTTCAACATTTTCATTGCCAGCTCGCGATTACGTCCCTGGCTGCGCTCGGCCTGGCAGGCGACGACGATTCCGGTGGGCTTGTGCAGAATCCGCACGGCGGTTTCGACCTTGTTAACGTTCTGCCCGCCTTTGCCCCCGCTGCGAAACGTGTCGATCTCCACATCGGCCGGATTGATTTCGATCGGAGCGGTATCGGCAATTTCCGGAACAACATCAACGCTGGCAAAGGAAGTGTGCCGCCGCTTGTTTGCATCGAATGGTGAGATTCGCACGAGCCGGTGCACACCGCGTTCGGTCTGCAGATGTCCGTAGCCGTACTCGCCGGTCACCAGCAGGGTCACAGATTTAATGCCGACTTCTTCACCCTGTTGAATGTCCACCGTTTGCGATTTGAAACCGCTTCGCTCAATCCAGCGTTGGTACATCCGCAGCAACATATCAGCCCAATCGCAGGACTCTGTGCCACCCGCGCCTGAATGAATCGTGACAAACGCATTCGCGGCATCGTTTTGTCCGGACAAGAACTGGCGCAACTCGAATTCCTCCAGCTTGTGAATCAGACGGCTGTGCTCGACCCCGACTTCCTTGTCGGCGTTCGCGCGGTTCGCCGGATCGCTTTCTTCCAATGCCAGTTGTTGCAATGCGCTAAAATCTTCGATCTCCCGTTCCAGCTCCTGAAACGGATCAATCACGGAGCGTAATCGGGAAACTTCCTCGACATCGCTCTGAGCGCGCTCTCGATTCGACCAGAAATCGGGCGCAGCCATGCGCTCTTCGATTGCGGCTAGATTTTTCTGGAGCTTTTCGACGTCAAAGAAACCTCCGCAACTCGCGGACACGCGATTTCAGATCCTCAGCATCTGGGATGGAGATTTCCGTTTGCATAAAAGATAATAATTCAAGGCACCGCAAATCGCAAAGATTGTAGGAAGGTGAAGTGCCTCTGATCTGGGGAGCACAGGCTGCTAGCCTGTTGTCGTCGGCAGCTTGCCGACGACTGTCAACGCCCAACAGGAACTGCGCGTAAAGAACGTTCGATGAGCTTTTCGGCAGGCTGCCGAAAAGGACAGGCTGGCAGCCTGTGCTCCCCAACATGCGAGACGCGTGCGCTATCCTATTTCCGCGCGGTGTCGCCCGGCTTCGGTTTCGCGCGCGCGGTCTCGAGGCGAAAGATTGTTTCGCCTTCCTTCATCAGATCCAGTCGATCGCGCGCAATCGTTTCCAGATACGTCACGTCCGTCTTGAGCAAATTGACTTCACGCGTCTGACGGGCGAGCAAACTTTGCTGTTCGGTCACCTGTTGTTGCAAGTTGTCGACCTCCGCACGGCTCCGCATCAATTTTTTGTACGGCGGAACAAACAAGCTCACAATTACGAGCCAGATCGCAATCACGATCAAAACGAGAAGAATCCGGTTCAGTCGCTGCCAGACGGTAGCCTCGCGACGCGCGCGGAAATCGCCGTAAGGGTGATGCACTCAGCGGAGTGTAGCGCCGTACACAGCTTTGTCACCAAGTTCTTCCTCGATTCGCAACAGCTGATTGTATTTCGCGACCCGATCGCTTCGCGAGACCGACCCGGTTTTGATCTGGCCTGCGTTCGTCCCCACGGCGATGTCGGCGATGCTTGTGTCTTCGGTTTCACCGGACCGATGACTAATTATGGTCCCGTAACCATTTGTCTTCGCCAGATCGATCGTCGACAATGTTTCCGTCAGTGTGCCGATCTGATTGACCTTGATCAAAATGGAATTCGCAACCTGTTCGGCAATTCCCCGACGGAGAAATTCGACGTTCGTAACAAAGAGATCGTCACCGACCAATTGAATCTTGTTGCCGAGTTTTTCCGTCAGTTTCTTCCAACCGTCCCAATCGTTTTCGGCGCACCCGTCTTCAACCGAAATAATCGGGAAGCGCGCACAAAGATCAGCGTAATAGTTGACCAACTCTTCCGCTGTTCTTTTTGAGCCGTCCGATTTCTCGAAAACGTAAAGATTGTTTCTGCTGTCGTAGAATTCCGATGCAGCGGGGTCGAGCGCGATAAAGATTTGTTCGCCCAGCTTATAGCCGGCCTTGTTGACTGCTGTCGAAATCGACTCCAAAGCGTCCTCGGCAGAATCGAGCTGTGGCGCAAATCCACCTTCGTCGCCGATCGCAGTGGAAAGATGTCGCTCTTTGAGCACAGACTTGAGGGCGTGAAAAACCTCCGCGCCGTAACGCAGCGCTTCTGAAAAGCTCGGCGCGCCGCGCGGCACGATCATAAATTCTTGAAAGTCGATCGGCGCATCTGAGTGCGCGCCACCGTTCAAGATGTTCATCATCGGCACTGGCAATACTCGCGCTTCATCTCCCCCGAGATATCGAAATAGCGGGAGGTTTTCCGCTGCGGCGGCGGCGTGGGCGACCGCCAGTGAAACGCCGAGAAGCGCGTTTGCGCCGAGGTTCTTTTTGTTCGGCGTACCATCGAGCTCGATGAGTTTGTTATCGATCTTCGTCTGCTCGCGCCCATCCCAGCCTTTGAGAACAGGCGCAATTTTGTTGTTAACGTTGGCAACAGCTTTCCTCGTGCCCTTGCCGCCGAAACGACTCCTGTCCTCATCTCGCAATTCCCATGCTTCGTGTTCGCCCGTGCTCGCCCCGCTTGGGACGGCCGCCCGCCCCAGAGCACCGTCTTCAAGACGTACATCAACTTCAATTGTCGGATTGCCGCGGGAATCCAGGATCTCCCGCGCACGGATTTGGCCAATGCTCGTGCGTGCCATACGATTCTGGACGGATTAGAACAGCTTTCGCAAATCGACGCAAATCACCTTTCGTAGTCTGCCCGCAGATTCGCATTGGCAATTTTGGCCAGGCACAGATAACCTGAGCCAATGATTCGTTTGGCCAAACTGGGAATGGTTGCATTTTTTACCGGCGTTCTGGTCGCCGCGGGCGCTGAGGAAACCGGTCATCTCACGGCGGACCAGCTTGCAAAGGCTGCTCGAAGCGATTTGATCACCATCCCCACACCGGGCGAACTTTTCGCGGCGCTTGGAAAGACCGGAAAGACAAACTGGTCGGGGCAGTATCGCGGGCCAATCCCAGTGACGTACAGCAACCGCGCGCAGATCGCGCTTAACCTGGGCGGTTTGATTGCGGACGGTTTTATTGCTGTCGAAGCAAAGGACGGGCAGCAGGTCAAAAATATTGGATCAGACATCATCAAGCTCGCAAAAGCGCTCGGGGTCAGCGAGAGGCTTCTTGGCCGCGGCAATAGCATCAACGAATTCGCCGACAACAACGAGTGGGATACACTGCAGGAAGAATTGGAAGCGACCCAAAACGAGGTGAAATCATCGATGCAATCTCACGCCGACCAGGATCTCGTAATCCTGGTGACTCTCGGTGGCTGGATTCGGGGCACACAAGTGGTTACCGCCGCAATCATTCAGAAGTATGAAGAACGCAGCGCAAAGGTCCTGCGGCAACCAGCGCTGGTTCGCTTCATGCAGTCAAAAATCAATGAAATCTCACCCGAATTACGTGGGGAACCTCTGGTAAAGGATGTGAGCGAACAACTCGGCGAAATCGAGAAGCTAGTTTCTTTTCCGTCGGGCAAAGCGCCCACTGTAGATGAGGTGAAAAAGATCAATGAATCTGTTGGCAAGGTCATGACAGAAATACAGAGCAAAGAACCGCCGAAATGAAACGCTGGCTGCCAATTTTTGTTTCGCTTTTCGTCCTGGAGACCAGCATTTCCGTCCGCGCCGAGACAGACGCCGAGGTACAGGCGCGCAAAGACGCGCTCGACGTTGCTGGAGCGTTTTCGAATGATGGTTTCAAGATCCGCGACGGACATTGGTGCGGGGTTCTCAAACCACACGACCACGCCCTGGTGGCGGTAAATCTCTATGCAGGAAACCAGTATTGGTTCTCTGCGGGAGCTACGGAGCCTGTAAAAAAAATTGGAGTCAGCGTCTATGATGAGGGCGGTAAGCAAATGACGGCAGAAAGCTATAATGACGGGGAAAAAGCGGCGGCCGGGTTTTCACCACCGAACAGCGGTCAGTACTTTGTTTCGGTCGATCTGCTCGAAGGAGATGAAGGCACCTGCTGCCTCGTTTACTCCTACAAGTGAAGCGATACTCGATTCCCGATGCGTAGCCAATGATCCGGCGTCTAGCAGACAGCAAGATCTCAACAGCCAGCGAGTATGATTTCGCTCCAGGTTTTCTACGAGGGAAATGTCCAAGGCGTCGGGTTCCGGTGGTCGGTACGCCACGTCGCCAAGGGTTTCGACGTGACTGGGTGGGTGCGCAATCTGCCGGATGGCCGCGTCGAACTTAACGTTACGGGAGAGGAAGAAGAGGTGCGTCCATTCCTCGATCGCATCGTCCAAGGGGAATTGCACTCCCTGATTCACAAGCAAACCGAAAAGAAGTTGGACAAACCAGTCAGTGCGCGCGGTTTTGAGATTCGCTATGACTAACTCGCCACGCTGTAGCCGCGCGGAGGCGGGTCCGGCGGTCGCGGTCCGCGGATTAACCAAGATTTTCCCAGTTCCCTTTCACCGGCAATCGATCGTCGCGGTAAAGGACCTCAATCTACGCATCGAACCAGGCGAGGTTTACGGGTTGTTGGGGCCGAATGGTTCCGGTAAAAGTACGACCCTGAAAATCATTCTTGGCCTCGTGTCTCCAACGCGCGGCCGTACGGAAATTTTTGGGCGTAATAGTCGTCTTGTAGAAAGCCGCGAAGCGGTCGGTTTTCTGCCGGAAAATCCATATTTTTATAAATATCTTACCGGAAACGAAACGTTGCGTTTTTTTGGTCGCCTTTCCGGACTGCGGGGTGCCGCCTTGAAGAATCGCATCAACGAATTGCTCGACCTTGTCGGTCTAAGCAAGGCCCGCAACCGCCGGCTGGGCACGTATTCGAAAGGGATGTTACAACGCATCGGCCTTGCCCAGGCATTGATTCACGATCCCAGGCTGGTGGTGCTGGATGAACCGACCGCCGGTGTCGATCCCGCAGGCTCGCGAGACATTCGCGATTTGATCCTCGATCTGAAGGGCCGCGGAATCACGGTGCTGCTTTCTTCGCATTTGCTCGCGCAAGCGCAGGAAATTTGTGATCGCGTCGGTATTCTGGCCGATGGCGTGCTGGTGCGGGAAGGTCATTTGCAGGAACTCATCGCGATAGAAAATCAAACCGAGCTTGTCATCACCGACGCTTCCGATGAGCTCATTCGGGAAATGGAATCGATTATTAAACGTTCAAACGCGAAGCTGGTCGAGCGGCGCAAATCGACAACTACACTGGAGAGATTGTTCCTTGAGGCGACCAAAAAAAATGATGATGCTCGAATGTCTAGCGGCGAAGGAGCAACGAAGCAGAAATGACGAACGCGGAACACGCTTCAACGCTTCAACCCTTCAACGCTTCAACGCCCACGAAGCGATATCGCCCCTTTTCTCTCTGGCGGATTCGTGCTATCACCGCCAATACACTCACCGAGCTGACGCGACTCAAAGTCTTCTACGTTCTGCTGGTCTTCGCACTTGTTTTGATCGGCAGCTCGATCTTCATGGCGCAGTTTTCTTTCCAACAGGAATTTCAAATCCTTAAAGACGTTTCGCTCGGCGCGATTTCACTTTTCACCTCGCTGCTGGCAATCGTTGCCACTGCGCGGCTCCTTCCACAGGATATCGAGGACCGCACGCTTTACACTATTCTCGCCAAGCCGGTGCCCCGCTTCGAATACGTGCTGGGAAGAATTATAGGAGTCCTTTTGCTCTTGGCGATCAGCACCCTCGTGATGGCTGCAGCCTTTGTGCTCGTGCTATATCTGCGCGAACAGGCCGTCGTACACACGACATTAAGACAGATGTCCGGTGCACCGCCGGATCAGATCGCTGATGCTCTGCGTGTTGTCCGATCTTCTGCGTTCAACATCAATATCTTTCCCGGAATTACCGTCATTTATCTGAAAGCATGCCTGCTCGCGGCTCTCACGCTGTTTGTTTCCACGTTCGCCACCTCAAACATTTTCACGATCGTGGTCATGGCTTTCATTTATTTTATAGGCCATTTGCAAGCCACTGCCCGCGAGTACTGGCTGCAGGAACATGGTGGCGGAGTGATTACTCGCGTTTTTCTCGCGATTGTGACGCTGTTATTTCCCGACTTGCAGGCATTCAATTTGGTGGATGACATCGTCGCGGGCACCGCGATTTCGCTCGCGGTTTTTGCCAAGACTGCGCTGCTCGGCGTCTTCTACACCGCGGTCTATACCCTGTTGGCTACCTTCGTGTTCTACGGAAAAGAATTATGATGCGGACTGTCGTGGTGTTCGCAGCATTAATCGGGCTCGGGGCGCTCAAGTTGCCAATTGAACGCAACCTGGGGGCGCTTGATCGACAGGAACACTTCCACGGAGTCGAATTTAATCTCGACCTCCGCGAAAAGCTCGGGCAACTCGGGTTTGTCGCGGCTCTGAGCGGATTTCGAGCAATCGTCGCGGACGCCCTTTTCCTTCAAGCGTATTCGGCATGGGAAAACACCGAATGGGGTCGAATGCTATTACTGTTCCGGCACATCACAACCCTGCAACCACGGGTGATGCTGTTTTGGGACACAGCGGCCTGGCATATGGCTTGGAACGCGAGCGTGGCCGCGATGAATGATCGCAACCAACCGCGCCTGGCGCTGCGAGTCAAAGCGCAGCGAGAATATTTTGCGCTCGGCAAGGATTTCCTGGAACGCGGGATAGAAAATAATCCCGATCGTCCCGACCTCTACGAGGCGCTTGCGAGGCTATATAAGGAGAAATACAAAGACCACGAACGCGCCTCCGAGTATTATGCAAAGGCGGCGACGGTGCCGGGCGCGGCGCCATGGGACAGGCGTTTCTCGGCCTACGAGCTCTCTGAATGCGAGGGCCGTGAGCGCGAAGCGTACGAAGGCCTGCGCAGCCTCTATGATGAAGGAGAAAAGGAACGGCTTCCTACGTTAATCAAGCGGCTGAAATTTCTCGAAGACAAACTTGGAATCCCGCAGGAACAACGAATTCCGCAAGAAAAGAAGTCGTTAAACAGGTAAATAGCTGGATGGTTGCATTCTTGGCGGCGACCGGGCGCTTTCATTGTAACGTATTAATCTTTCAGCGGTTTAATTTTTGATAATGCGTTTCGCAATTTTGAGTGATATCCATGCTAATCTCGAAGCGCTCGAAGCGGTACTGGCAGACGCGCGCGAGCGTAGATGCACTCGTTTTTTGTGCTTGGGCGACGTGGTCGGTTATAACGCAAATCCACGAGAATGCATCGAACGCGTCCGCGAACTGGATTGTCCCGTGGTAAAAGGCAATCACGACGAGGAGGCAACGCTTTCCGCGTCCTCGGAGCGTTTCAACGAACTAGCCGAGCAAGCTATCCAGTGGACCCGCGACACTTTGGCGGATAAGGACAAAGAATGGTTGCGCAGCTTACCGTTACAGAAGCGGGTACACGATTTTACGATCGTGCATGCTACACTCGATACGCCCGGTCAATGGGGTTATGTCTTTAGCAACCTCGATGCTGTCGCGAGTTTCACATATCAGCGCACCGCAGTCTGCTTTTTCGGCCACACACACGTGCCCATGGTATTTATTCGCGATCAGGGTGTCCGGCAGGAAAGGGCCGAACACGTTCGCATCGAGCCAGGCAAAAAGTATTTCATTAACGCCGGCAGCGTCGGGCAACCACGCGACGGAAACTGGCGCGCGGCGTATTGCATTTACGACATTGAAAACAATCTCGTCGAACTGGTGCGGGTAAAATACGATCTGGCGACCGCGCAAAAAAAGATTTCCAAAGCAGGTCTGCCCCAGCTCCTGGCCGAGCGACTGGCAATGGGCCGCTGACGCTGCGCCTTCGACCACGGACAACGTCAATTCGCGACAAAGTCCATCCGTTGCTTAAGAATAAACTCGGCAAGCGGCAAATCTCGCGGATAAGTCACTTTGAAATTGAAGCCATCATTCAAAACGAGAACCACCTTGCGACCGAGTCGTTCGACCGCTGAAACCTCGTCTGTTACCAGGATACTTTCCGCGAAAACAGCGCGATACGCCTCCTCGATCAATTGCCGCTCGAAAATTTGAGGAGTTTGCATTGCATATAGTTGATGCCGATCGACCGAATCGGTGACAATGAGATCGGCGTCTGCGCGTTTTAATGTGTCATTGATTGGCTCAGCCAACGCGGCAGCGCCATGATCCGCGCATCGCTGGAATACGCGTTCGATCTGCTCCGGAGTAATCAGCGGCCGGGCGGCATCGTGCACTGCCACGTAACGTGCAAAGGAATCCAAATGGTCCAGCCCAGCGCGCACGGAATCCTGCCGCTGTCTGCCACCAGGAATGATCGACTGCACCTTCACGAAATTTTCGTCGCGGACAATCGCTTTGATCTCCTCGTGTCGATTTTCCCGCGCGACTACGATGATTTCATCAACTGAGCTGGCGCGCTCAAATGCGCGGATCGTGTGCGCGATGACTGGTTTGCCGGCAATCGCCGCAAACAACTTATCGAAACCCATGCGGCGGCTGTCACCAGCGGCGACGATGATTGCGCTTAACACAGCGTTAGAGGGTTGAAGCGTTGAAGCGGCAGCCATTGTTTGCGCTTCAACGCTTCAACGCTTTAACGAATCACGAAAGCTGCTTTTGCACTTCAGCGCTCAGCGTTTTGCCGTCCACACGGCCGGCGACTTTCGCTTGCAACGCTTTCATCACCGCGCCCATCTGAGACTTGGACGTGGCTTCGATCTCGGCGATCGTTTCCCGCACCACTTTCGCCACGTCGTCCGCGCTCATCGCCCGTGGCAGATACGCGTTCAGGATCGACAACTCTTCTCTTTCCTTTTCGGCTAGTTCCATGCGGCCGCCTTTTTCAAAACTTTCGATGGAATCCTGGCGCTGCTTGACCTGCTTGCGAATCACCTGCGCGGTTTCAGCGTCGCTCAGTTCCGCTTCTGCGCCTGACTTTGCAATCGCGCCGTACTTCAAAGCAGATTTTAACATGCGCAGAACGCTTAGCTTGGTCGCATCCTTGGCGCGCATCGCCTCTTTAAGATCCGAGTCGATCCTTTGGGAAAGTGTCATAGAGGAAGCTAGGTGATCAGATTCCGTTGTCACCTGATGCTACGCCAGGACGGCGCGCATTTGCATGGCGCAACGGTGCGCAGATTCCGCGTCACCAACCGACATCACCGTTAAATCTTTTTGTGCGCGCAGGAGCAAACCTGCCAGCACGTTTCCCGGACCCAACTCGATAAAAACCTCGCAACCGCGCGCCAGCATCCGCTGCATGCAATCGTACCAGCGAACTGTCGCTGTCACCTGCTCTTGTAATGTGCGGCGAATTTCCGGAAGCGTATCGGCCTCTTCACCGGTGACATTGCTGATAACAGGGAATTGCGGAATTTGCATTTCTACGTCAAGCAGAACGTCCCCTAACCTGCGGTAAGCACTCTCCATCAGTCGTGAATGATAGGCGCCGGCGACATTTAACATGGTTGCGCGCCGGATGCCGTATTCCCTTGCCACGCCAACTGCCGCCTCAACCTTGGCGAGTTCGCCGGAAATTACGATTTGCTCCGGCGAATTAATATTGGCGATATCGACATCTTCGTCCGCAGCGAGTCGCCGAACATCGTTCTCCTGGCCGCCGATCATCGCAGCCATCCCGCCAAGCGTTGCCGCGCAGGCTTCATCCATGAATTCACCACGCTTCTGCACAAGTTGCAGCCCGGCCGCGAAATCGAACGTGCCTGCTGCCGCGTGCGCAGTTATTTCCCCGAGAGACAAGCCAGCCGCACAATCGATTGGAAAGTTGCCAAACAATTCGCGGACCACAGCCAGGGCCGCCAGTGAATGCGCGTATAAGGCAGGCTGGCAATTCGATGTCGTCGTAAGCGTTTCCGCCGGCCCATTCCACATAATGTCGGTTAACTGTCGGCCAAGGATTTCATCAGCTTGCGCAAATAAGTTGGCTGCAGGTGGAGAGTTCTCCGCCAGTTCGCGTCCCATACCGACGCTTTGCGCGCCCTGGCCCGCGAAGAGCAGTGCGATTTTTTTCGCCATAATCTTTTAGTTAATCGCGTTCCGTCACGGGCGCGAGCGCGTTCTGCTTCTGGGAAGCACAGGCTGCCAGCTGTTCTTTTCGGCAGCTTGCCGAAAAGTTCATTGAACGTTCATTGCGAAGAATTCTTACGCCGCATTGAAGGAATCGTCGGCAAGTTGCCGACGACTACAGGCTGACAGCCTGTGCTCCCCGGAATTTGCGCTTGCGCGCGGTGGTTCACTCGCCAGCATAAATCACTGGTAAATCCCATGCCATTTACGACGCGCGAAATTGAATCACCCGACCCGGTCACGCGAGTCGCCGCCGCCGACGCAGCGCTGCGGCAGCCTGGTGACGACGACATTGGCGAGAAAATGGTTTTAAACATGGGGCCGTCGCATCCGGCAACGCACGGCGTTTTGCGACTCGTGCTGGAGCTCGATGGTGAGATCATTACCAAGGCCACGCCGGACATCGGCTTTCTGCATCGTGGCGACGAGAAAATCGCTGAGAACATGCAATATAATCAGTTTGTCCCTTATACCGACAGGCTCGATTATCTGGCGCCACTTTCAAACAACGTGGCCTACGCGCTGGCAGTTGAAAAACTGATGGGGTGGGAAGTTCCAGCGCGTGGAAAAGCGATTCGCACTATTTGCTGCGAAACATCGCGGATTTCCTCGCATCTGCTGGGTCTTGGCGCCATGGCCCTCGACCTCGGCGCGATGACCGTGTTTCTCTACACTTTTACCGAGCGCGAAAAACTTTATGATCTGTTCGAGTTGCTCACCGGCGCCCGCTTCACCACGTCGTACACTCGAGTGGGTGGACAAATCCGCGATCTGCCCGAGGGCTTCATTCCGCAACTGGAAAAATTCCTCGACGATTTCGGGCCGAGCCTGAACGAGTGCGACAGGCTGCTGACTCGAAATAAAATTTTTGTCGATCGAACCAAGGACGTCGGTGTGATATCGAAGGAGCGCGCGATTGCGTACGCCCTTTCCGGCCCCAACCTGCGCGGAAGCGGGATCGACCACGATTTGCGGCGCAAACACCCGTATCTCGATTACGACAAATATGATTTCGACGTGGTGATCGGCAGTGCAGGCGATTGTTATGATCGTTATCTGGTACGGATTGAGGAAATGCGCCAGAGTGTGCGAATCCTGCGCCAGGTGATCGATAAGCTTCCCAGCGGACCGATCAACGTCGCAGATTGGAAAAATATGACCCCGCCAAAATCGCGGGTAATGACAAAGATGGAAGAGCTGATCCATCACTTCATCGTCGTGACCGAAGGGCTCGATGCGCCACCCGGCGAAGTCTATTTCGCAGCGGAAAATCCCAAGGGCGAGCTTGGCTTTTACATTAAAAGCAGAGGAGGCGGCGTGCCGTATCGGCTGAAGATTCGCGCGCCGTCGTTTGTGAATCTCAGTATCCTGCCAGAGCTTCTACCCGGCTGCATGGTAAGTGATGTGCCTGCGGTGCTGGGCAGTCTGGACTTCGTCATGGGCGAATGCGACAGATAGCGGGAGAATGACGAGTGACGAACGACTGAGAACCATGAGAACCTGTGCAAAAAACCAACGCAGCTCCTCGTCATTCGAACTTCGTCGTTCCTTCGGGATTCGCCGTTGGTCATTCGTCATTTCTTCGGCAACTCGCCTCATGCTTGTGCTTTTCGTCGCGCTCTCCCTGTCTTGCAGCGGGAAGCGTATCACAAAAGCGAACGTGGATCAGGTGAGTGAAGGCATGTCGAAAAAGCAGGTGGAATCAATTTTGGGCCCGCCTACTTCACTTAAGACCGAGGATTTAGTGATCACGAAGAAGACAACTTACGTTTACCGGCAGGGCAAGGACACAGTCACAATCGTTTTCAAGGATGACAAAGTGCAGTCGAAAGACAGCACGTTGTCCGACTAATCTGCTGTAGCGGATTACTCTCCCAAGTGACACACTCGACGAGCATACGCCTTCCCGCCGACCTGGAGCGGAAAATGGATGAAGCGATCGCGTGTTACCCGAGCGATCACCGGAGAAGCGCAGCCATGCCGCTGTTGCATTCGTGGCAGGAACACTTCGGGTTCATTAGCGACGAGGCTGTGGTATGGATCGCGGAAAAGCTCGGCTTGCCGCCGATCAATATTCTCGAGCTGGTCACCTTCTACCCGATGTTTCGACAGAAGCCAGCGGGCAAAACCCACATCCGCGTCTGCCGCACACTCAGTTGCGCCATGGCCGGAGGCTTCGAGTTGATGGAAAACTTGTGCACAACTCTTGGTATCCAACGCCCGACTGCCGGCGATGGAATGCACAATCCGATTAGGATCAGCGCCGACGGAGATTACAGCGTCGAGTTTGTCGAGTGCCTGGCAAGCTGCGGTACCGCGCCAGTGTGCATGATGGGCGAACAGCTGTACGAAAACGCCGATGTGGATTCGATTGTCGATCTGTTGCGAAAACAAACATCAAACATCAAACATCAAACATCCCCTCACCCTCTCGAACACCGCTTGGTTTTCAAAAACATCGGACGCTCGGATTGGACGACGGATATCGACTGTTACCTGCGGGATGGCGGTTATGAACAGTTGAAGCAGGCACTAACGCTACCGCGCGCTGACATTGTCAACAAAGTCAAAAACTCCGGCCTGCGCGGCCGCGGCGGGGCCGGATTCTCCTGCGGCCTGAAATGGAGCTTTATCAAACCGGACGAAAAACGGCCCGTCTATTTGATTTGCAACGCCGATGAATCCGAGCCGGGCACGTTCAAGGATCGCTACATCATTCACGAAGATCCGCACCAACTGCTCGAAGGAATTTTGATTTCCTGTTATGCGCTTAATGCGCGCACAGCATACATCTATATACGAGGCGAATTCCCAGCGGGCGCGAAAATTCTCGAACGCGCGATCGAAGAAGCGCGCACACATAATTTTCTGGGGAAAAACATTCTCGGCTCGGGGTTCGACGCCGAGGTTTACATTCATCGCGGCGCCGGCGCCTACATTTGCGGAGAAGAAACTGGCCTTATCGAATCGCTGGAGGGCAAACGGGGTTATCCGCGGATTAAGCCACCGTACTTTCCAGCGGTGCTCGGCCTTTACATGTGCCCGACGATCGTCAACAACGTCGAGACGCTCTGCCACATCAAACACATTATGGCCATGGGAGGATCTGAGTATGCGCGCCTTGGCCGGCCTAATAACACTGGCACTCGCATTCTGTGTGTAAGCGGTGACGTGCAGCGGCCGGGATACTTCGAAATTGAGGTCGGAGCGGTGACGATGGGCCAGTTGATTTACGAAATGGGCGGCGGCTTGAGACCAGGCCGAAAGTTGAAGGCCGTGATTCCGGGCGGCAGCTCTGCGAAAGTTTTGCGCGCCGATGAGCGATTCAACCTCAAGCAGAAGCAATCCGACGGATCGACGATCGAACGAGAAATGTCGATCGATGAGATCCCAATGGATTTCGATTCGCTGACTGCCGCCGGGTCGATGGCCGGATCCGGCGGCGTGATCGTGCTGGACGACTCGCGCGATATGGTCTGGGTACTGAACAACATTAACGAGTTCTATGCACACGAGAGCTGTGGCCAATGCACACCCTGCCGGGAAGGCTCACTTTGGATGCAAAAAATCACTGACCGCATGTTACGTGGCGGCGGCGTTGTGGAAGATCCGAAGACGCTCAAGACCATTGGTGACAACATCGCCGGACGCACTATCTGCGCATTTGGCGAAGCGTGCGCGTGGCCAACGCAAAGCTTTGTTGAGAAATTTTCAGAAGAATTTGCCGCGCGTGCAAAGAAACCGATGCCCCCACCCCTTCCCCCGGAATACACGCCTAAGGAACTGATCGAAGAAGAAGAAATTCCGATTGTCCCCATGGCCCACGATCCGGGTTGGGAGAAAGCCGGCGCGAAAGGAACGATCTAGATGAAATCTCATGCTGATGCTCGTAATCGTGATCGAACCTTTTCGATTATGAGCAGCAGCACGAGCACCATTACGAAAAGGTAAATGGCCGATCAAACTCCACTCCCGCAGCCGCTGAACGTCCAGATTGACGACGAGTGGCATCAGTTTCCCAAGGGGACACGTGTGATCGATGCATGCGAGCAAGCCGGGAGTTATGTGCCACGCTATTGTTACCACAAGAAGCTCACCTCGCCGGGGAATTGCCGGATGTGTTTGATCGAAATGGGATTCCCAAGGCTCGGCCCGGATCGCAAACCGGAACTCGGCGCCGATGGCAAACCGATCATCAACTGGATACCGCGTCCACAAATTTCCTGCGCGCAGGATATTTCCGACGGCATGGCCGTCCGCACTAATTCGCCGTTGGTGAAAGAGTGTCAGCGCGGCGTGATGGAATTTCTCCTTATCAATCATCCGCTCGATTGCCCGATTTGCGATCAGGCGGGCGAATGTCGTTTGCAGGAGTTCAGCGTTGATTACGGGGACTCGAAATCGCGTTTTCTCGAGAACAAAGTTAAGAAACCGAAGAATGTGCAGATCGGTCCGCGGGTCACGCTTGATGACGAACGCTGCATTCTCTGCTCACGCTGCATTCGATTCTGCCAGGAAATCGCACACGACGATGTGCTGGGCTTCGTTGATCGTGGCAGTCACACAGAGCTAACAGCACATCCGGGCAAGCGATTGGAAAATAATTACTCTCTTAACACGGTCGATATTTGCCCGGTCGGCGCCCTCACCTCGACCGATTTTCGTTTCAAGATGCGCGTCTGGTTCCTGAAAGAAACGAAGAGCATCTGCACGAGTTGCGCCACAGGCTGTGACACCGTCATCGGCAGTCGTGAAGACGTAATCTATCGGCAAACACCGCGAGAAAACGATCACGTCAATTCCTGCTGGATGTGCGATTACGGGCGCCTCAACTTCAAATATCTCGAAGCCGAAAACCGTTTGCTCGAGCCGCGGGTACGGCTTGAAGGAAAACTGGTTCCTGCGGACTGGCCAACGGCAATCGCGCAAGCAGCGCTTCAGTTGAAACAGTTTTCCGGCTCGGAAATCGCCATCATTGCTTCCGGTCGCATGACCAACGAGGAGCTTTGGCTCACGTCCCAACTAGCGACTTCCTTGGGAGTCCAATGGATCGACATTGTCCCACGGCGCGGACACGGTGATGAGATCTTGCTCAGCAAAGATCGTAACCCGAATACAAACGGAGCGCGCTTAATTCTTGGATCGAAATCCGAACCCGGTGCGAAACTCATCGGGATTGCCGACGCGGTGCGGTCGGGACAAATCAAGGCGCTGGTGATTTTGAAAGAAAACGCGATGCATTTGGGTTTACCGGTCGAACAGCTCGCGCAGCTACCCACGTTAGTTGTGATGAATATTTTGCCGAACGAGGTGACTGAAAAGGCGACTGTTGTTCTGCCCGCGTGCGGTTTCGCCGAAAAACGCGGCTCAATGATCAACGGCAAAGGCCGGCTGCAACGACTGAATCGCGCCGTGCGGCCGCCCGGGAATGCGCGCGATGATTGGGAAATCTTGCGTGATTTGCTTCAGGCAACAGGCGGTGGCGATTCACTTTCCACCGTTGATGACGGTTTCCGAAGGATCAGCGAAACAGTCCCGCAATTTGCCGGGTTGACTTTGAGTAAAATCGGCGACCTCGGCGTGCACATTTTGGCAATTGAAGAATTACCGCCGATGCATCCTGGTGACGAAGAAGCAATCGAGGAAGCGATCGCGATTCAGGCAAGACGCCGCGCTGTCAGGCCGGCAACCGCATGAACTGCCGAGGTCACGAGGTGCCGTCCTCCGAGACATTTCAGGCTGCAGCGTGCGCTGTCCTCAGCGCAGTCTATGAGGTGGCGATATCGCGCGCGTTATCCGCTGAGGACAGCGGACACTACAGCATTACAGCAGCGAAAAAGATCGCAGCGTTGTAAATCCGCAGCTGTTAAACACAGTAAGATCGAGATGGATTCTTTCTTCATCCTCACGTCGCTCCTAAAAATCATCGGAATTCTCTTTGTAGTAATTCTGCCGATGGTTTCCTACGCGGTTTACGCCGAGCGGCGCGTCAGCGCGTTTATTCAAGATCGGATGGGACCGAACCGGGTGGGACCGGCCGGGCTATTCCAGCCGATCGCGGACATGTTCAAGTTGCTGCTGAAAGAGGATTTCACGCCGCGCGCGGCAAACACGTTTTACTATTGGCTGGCCCCTTGCCTGGCAGTGATGCCGGCCATCATCACAATCGCGGTCGTTCCGTTTGGCAGCACTCTATTCGGCGTCCCGATGATCATCGCGGATGTGAACGTCGGAATTCTGTTCGTATTCGCCATCGCCTCGCTTGGCGTTTACGGAATAGTCATCGGTGGTTGGGCATCGAATTCAAAATATCCGTTCCTCGGCGGAATCCGTTCCAGCGCGCAAATGCTTTCGTACGAACTTTCGCTCGGCTTGGCGGTGATCCCGGTTTTTCTCCTGGTTGGAAATTTACGCCTGACCAGCGTGGTGCGTTATCAGATCGAGCACGGCTGGTTCATCGCGCCTTTTGTTGGCGATTGGATGAACCCATGGAAATGGCTGCTCGCAATTCCCATGATCATTTCTTTCCTCGTTTTCCTGGTCGCAATTTTTGCAGAGACAAACCGACTGCCATTTGATCTGCCGGAGGCTGAACAGGAGTTGGCCGGCGGTTACAACATCGAGTACAGCTCAATGAAGTTCGCCTTGTATTTTCTCGGCGAATATGCCGCGATGATCACCGGGTCGGCCGTCATCATCACATTGTTTTTCGGAGGCTGGCATTTCCCCGGGATTCCCGACGGTTCGCATGGCTGGATCTTCGGGTTGATCAACATTGCAGTCTTCTTCGCAAAAGTCGCCATCATGATCTTTATTTTCATGTGGGTGCGCTGGACGCTGCCGCGGTTTCGGTGGGATCAGCTCATGCGGCTTGGTTGGCTTTTCTTTTTCGAGATCGCGCTGGTTAATATTTTTCTCGTCGCAGCAATTCTTCCTTTGATGCGATTGTAATCTCCCTCTTCCTCTGCCTCTAAGTCTTAATCTAATCTTCCCTTCGTATGCCATTCCATCACGAGAAGCTGACCGTTTACCAACGTGCATTAGAATTCGCGACTTGGTCGCAGGATTTCATCGAATCGTTAACAAAAAAGGCTTCCACTCGAGACCACTTGGAGCGCGCAGGCGACAGCATTGCCTTGAATATTGCTGAGGGAAACGGCAAATTTTCACAAAAGGATCGCGCTCGATTTTTCCAAATCGCCCACGGCTCGGCTCTGGAATCGGCAGCGTGCCTGGATCTGCTGGTCGCGAGGCGCTGCTGCGATGGTAATGCCATCGCCAAGGGAAAATCGATCTTAGAAGAGATCGTAAAGATGCTTTTCGCGATGCTCGACAAATTGGGTTGCAGAGTTGCGGAGGATTCAGGGGAATATCGTGTGACAGCAGGCGAAGAGGTAGAGGTAGAGGAAGATTAGCCATGGCCGTCACTGTTCCACGACCGAGATTGAACTGGCGCGAGCGATTGTATCTGCCCGCTATCGTCGCCGGTCTGGCAGTCACGTTTAAGCATTTCAAGAACACGCTCTTCGGACGCACCAAGGTCACCATGGAATATCCGGAGGAAAAACCGGACAGCAGGTTGCCCGATCATTACCGCGGTGCGCCTGCATTGGTTAGAGATGAGGATGGCCGCGTCCGCTGCGTCGCGTGTCAACTCTGCGAATTCATTTGTCCGCCACGCGCAATCAAGATTCTTCCCGGCGAAATCCCGTCCACAGACGGCTTCGCCAAAGTCGAGAAATATCCGGAGCAATTCGATATCGACATGGTCCGCTGCATTTTCTGCGGGATGTGCGAGGAGGTTTGCCCCGAGCAGGCGATTTTTCTACGTAAAGATTATGCCATCACCGGCTTTACGCGCGCGGAAATGGTGCATCACAAAGAAAAGCTGCTCGAAATCGGCGGGGTTATCCATGGCGTGGTTTTGAAATGGAATGAGAAGAAATGAGCCGCGTTGGAGTAATGGACTGTTGGAGTAATGGAGTGTTGGCAAGAAGCGCAACTTCATTACTTAATTACTCCACTACTCCATCACTCCAATAACCGATGTCTCCATTCCTCTTCTGGATCTTTGCATTAATGACGCTGGTCTTTGGCGCAGCGGTTGTTCTTAATCGCAATCCCGTTGCCAGCGCTCTCAGCCTGGTTGTCTCGTTTCTTGGGCTCTCGGCGCTGTTCGTGTCGCTAGACGCCTACTTTGTCGGGATCATTCAGGTTCTGGTTTACGCGGGCGCAGTAATGGTGCTTTTCCTTTTTATTATCATGCTTCTTAATCTGAAGGCCGAAGAACGGCATCGGATCAATTGGCTCGCCGCCGCGGGCGGCGTGGGAGTGGCGCTCATTCTGCTCATCCAGGTTGTCTTTACGATCAGGCACTTTGAAGCCACGCGACAGACTTTCCCGGCGCTCTCGGCATCGAGGATTGACGATGTGCGGAACATCGGTGCGCTGCTTTTTCGCAATTACAATCTTCCGTTGCAAATCGTCGGTGTTCTCGTGCTGACGGCCACGATTGGCGTCGTCCTTTTAAGCAAGCGTGAGCCTCGATAGAATGACTACACTTGGTGATTATCTCCTAGTAAGCGGGATTCTTTTTTCAATTGGTTTCGCCGGAGTAATGATCCGGCGCAATCTCATCATCATTCTCATGTCATTGGAGTTGATGCTCAACGCGGCAAACTTGTCGCTCGTTGCCTTTTCACGATTCCGTGTCGGTCCAGATGGGCTGCCCAATTACAACGCACAGGTATTCGTTTTTTTCGTCATCAGCGTCGCAGCCGCCGAAGTCGCCGTGGGCCTTGCCATTCTCGTCGCTCTGTTTCGCATAAGGCAGACAACTAGCGTCAGAGACATCAGCAGCTTGAAATTTTAGCCCACAAAACACACGAAATGACACGAAAAGAAGAAAAAGCAGAATTGATTTACAAAGACGAAAGCTACGCAATTATCGGGGAGTGCTTTGCAGTTTACCGTGGTAAGGGCTGCGGATTTCTGGAGCCCGTTTATCACGAGTGTCTAGAGATTGAGCAGGAATTCCAGCGAATTCCATTTTTGTCGAAACCACCGCAGACATTGCAATA
>Ga0193730_1000084_pt1 | contig 33614 bp, 26 predicted proteins | sample U1a1metaG_FD_144919 | JGI IMG/M metagenome (GOLD analysis project Ga0193730, IMG submission 144919) | Soil microbial communities from a riparian zone of the East river system, Colorado, United States - U1a1 | ecosystem: Environmental > Terrestrial > Soil > Riparian zone | place: USA: East River...
CACTGACAGCCAGGAGGTTGGCTTAGAAGCAGCCATCCTTTAAAGAAAGCGTAATAGCTCACTGGTCAAGCAGCCCTGCGCCGACAATATAACGGGGCTCAAACCACGTACCGAAGTTTCGGATTGTGAAGGTCTTCGGATCTTCGTGATGGTAGGCGAGCATTCCGTAAGCTGTGAAGCGGTACCGAAAGGGCCGTTGGAGCGATCGGAAAAGACTCTGTCGGCATAAGTAGCGATAACGCGGGTGAGAACCCCGCGCGCCGTAAACCTAAGGTTTCCTGAGTAAAGTTAATCTGCTCAGGGTTAGTCGGTACCTAAGGCGAGGCCGAGAGGCGTAGTCGATGGAAATCCGGTTAATATTCCGGAACCACTAACGTGTGCTGTGGGAGGACGCAGTAGGGTAGGCGAGACGGCCGATGGATGTGCCGTTGAACTCATCATAGCCCGTCGCTTTGGAAAATCCGGGCGACATAAGGGTAAAGGTAGGGACGAAAGTAGGGGTAAAACCCGAAAAAAGTCGCTGACCCCAGCTGCCAAGAAAATTCTCGTTCAGCTATACACGCGATGTGACCGTACCGCAAACCGACACAGGTAGGTGGGGTGAGAATCCTAAGGCGCTTGTGAGAACTCTCGTTCAGGAACTCGGCAAACTAGCCCCGTAACTTCGGGAAAAGGGGTGCCTCGCTCCGGCGAGGTCGCAGAGAAATGTCCCAGGCGACTGTTTACTAAAAACACAGGTCTCCGCAAAGTCGTGAAGACGACGTATGGGGGCTGACGCCTGCCCAATGCTGGAAGGTTAAAAGGAGTGGTCAGCCGCAAGGCGAAGCTACGAATTGAAGCCCCAGTGAATGGCGGCCGTAACTATAACGGTCCTAAGGTAGCGAAATTCCTTGTCGGGTAAGTTCCGACCTGCACGAATGGCGTAACGATCTGGGAGCTGTCTTAACGAGAGACACAGCGAACTTGTAGTACCGGTGAAGATGCCGGTTTCCCGCATTTAGACGGAAAGACCCCGTGCACCTTTACTATAACTTGACAGTGATTTCGGGCAAACGATGCGCAGGATAGATGGGAGGCTTTGAACTCGCCCTTTTGGGGGCGGGGGAGCCAACGGTGAGATACCATCCTTCGTTTGTCTGGACTCTAACCTACCACCGTTATCCGGTGGAGGGACACTATCAGGCGGGTAGTTTGACTGGGGCGGTCGCCTCCCAAAGAGTAACGGAGGCGCTCGAAGGTTGGCTCAGGCTGTTTGGAAATCAGCCGCAGAGTGTAAACGCATAAGCCAGCTTGACTGCGAGACAGACAAGTCGAGCAGGTACGAAAGTAGGAGTTAGTGATCCGGCGGTTCTGTATGGAAGGGCCGTCGCTCAACGGATAAAAGGTACGCCGGGGATAACAGGCTGATCCTGCCCAAGAGTTCACATCGACGGCAGGGTTTGGCACCTCGATGTCGGCTCATCGCATCCTGGGGCTGAAGAAGGTCCCAAGGGTCCGGCTGTTCGCCGGTTAAAGCGGTACGTGAGCTGGGTTTAGAACGTCGTGAGACAGTTCGGTCCCTATCTAGTGTGGGCGCAGCAGGATTGAGGGAATCTGTCCTTAGTACGAGAGGACCGGGATGGATCCACCTCTAGTGTACGAGTTATCGTGCCAACGGTAACGCTCGGTAGCTATGTGGAGCATGGATAAACGCTGAATGCATCTAAGCGTGAAGCCAGACCCAAGATTAGTCCTGACTGTGAGACTCCTGGTAGACCACCAGGTTGATAGGCTGGAAATGTAAGTGCAGTAATGTGCTCAGTTGACCAGTACTAATCAGTCCCTTGGCTTGACCGTAAAATTTATTAGCCAGCAACGCGTTTCAAATCTGAGATATCAAATTCAAGATTTGAAACAAGCGCGAAGCTTTTAGACTTTGCACAGGCTTGCCTTGTTGCTATTCGATTCCGGGATCTCAGATTGCAAAATCTGAGATCTCGATAAGTTCCGTAGCGCGGACTTTGGGTCGGCTCGGCTGTGCGAGCTATAAAACGCCGGCACGCTGAACGCCAGGTCTCCGCTACCGAAAGAAATTAGGTCTTTGAACTTTGGTCTTCGGTCTTTGTCGTCTAACTGTGATTGAGCAACTCAACTTCGGTTCGCAGTTACAAAGACTAAAGCACCAAGACCAAAGACCGTCTTCTTTCAAAAAGTTTTCCGGTGGTTGTGTCGAGAGGGTCACACCCGTTCCCATCCCGAACACGGAAGTTAAGCCTCTTGGAGCCGATGGTACTGCGCGGGCAACTGCGTGGGAGAGTAGGAAGCCGCCGGGATTATTTTCTGAGATCTCAGATTTCAAATTTGAGATTTCGAGGAGAACCAAAGCCCGCTGAACAAAATGTTTGGCGGGCTTTCGTGTTATTTGCTAAGCTCCTTCTGCCCTGCTACGAGCTTTTTCTCTTGCACCCGCCCACCAGAAACCGAAAACCGATCGACGTAGGTGACTATCGTGTGGTGCCCTCGATGTAAGAGTTCGCGCATCCAGCGCGGCTACGAAGAGTCGTTAATTATTCTGCGGATAGCGGGGTTGCATAAGCTTCTCTGCAACAACTGCAGTCTTGAGTTCCGCGGATTCGATCCGCTTCGTAAGTTACCGAGAACTCCTACTAAGCGGACTAAATTTGCAGCCAATGAGCGTCGCTTCCCCCGTCACAAAGTCCACCTGCCGGCCACAATCTCCCTGGTTGAGCGAAATGTTTTGACCTGGGACGTCGCTTACACTCACCGCTCACAGGGACACTGCGAAACTATCAGCCAGATTGGAATGGCTCTCTCTTTTGTGGGCAGTCGCTTACCCGCGCAAGACTTGACTCGACCGGGATGCTCCCTTTTTGTCACGCTGAATCTGCCCGGGGGAGCGATTGCGGCGGTATTGGGAACGGCGCGGGAGCCGCGGCCGCAGCAGTTGGTTTGTCGGCACAACCATCTCGCAAATGAGCGAACAGGATGCTGCCCGGCTCGCGGCTTATATCAAGAAGCGCTCGGAAACAAATCCCTATGTGGCACCGGCCTAGCAATTGTTCCGATGGGGTTTGAGTCTCGCTATCAAACCACCCCCAAACTTCGTGAATCATGCAAGGTCGGTTAGACTTGAAGTTCATAGAGTCTATGAGCTTCAGCGCATACTTTCGTCTCACTTCCTACGCGACCGTCGCCGCCGCGGTGTTGGCTCTTTTGATTTCGGGTGGAGTCGGTCTGTATCTAACTGTCAGCTTTGCGATAGTGATGATCGCGGCCTGGAAGCTGGAAGGTACGCGTTGGCAATTGACGGAGCGGCTGGCGTTGGTTGTCATTCTTAGCTCACTACCGATTTTCTATTTTGATTGGCGGGCTCTTACCCCATATCTGCAGATTCAATATCTGGAAGCGGGACAACATGGCGTTGCAGAAGTTTCGGTGCTGGCTCACTTGATCCTTTTTCTTTCGGCGGTCAAGCTCCTTCAGCGCAAAGCCGATCGCGATTGGTTCTTTCTTTATCTGATCTCATTCTTTGAAGTACTGCTCGCTGCAGGTCTAACTACAAGTCCGATTTTTCTCCTCACGCTGGTTCTATACCTGTCCTGCGCGCTCTCGACTGTTGTTGCTTTTGAGATTCAAAGAGCGCGACACAAAGTTAAAACATCACAAACCAGACTGCTGGTTCCGCCTGACTCATCGCTCTTTCGCAAACTGCCGATGCGACTTTGGCGCCGGAGATATTTGGAAACGCGACGTTTGCCGTTGGTATCGGTTGGGTTACTCGTTCTGATCGTAGTCCTGGCGCTGCCGTTCTTTTTGATGACTCCGCGCACCGCCTCGAGCGCTCTGCGTCGCGGAGGTAATAGGGTATCTGGGTTCATCGGGTTTTCTGACAACGTGACGCTTGGACAGATTGGTGAACTTAAAAGCAGCGACGAGATCTTTATGCACGTGCGCGTAGATAACCTGGCCGCCGCACCAGCTGCAGGCCTGCGCTGGCGAGGTGTAGCGCTCGATGAATTCACGGGCAAAGCCTGGAAGAAGTCACGGACCGCCGAACGACTCGAGAGGAAAGAAGGCGAGAGCTCCTTATTCAAACTGGGCACGACCGACAATGTCAATCGACTCATCGCCCAGACTTTTTATCTCGAACCGTCGGACACCCCAGTGTTATTCGGCGCGCCACGAATTGTTGCTCTGCAGGCCCAGCTTCGCGCTGTCACGGTTGATTCCGAAGGCGCTTTGCGGGCTGAATTCCACGCCGACAAGAGACTTTTTTACAAGGCATACTCCGACATGTCAGAGCCTGGTATTAACACCCTGCGCGACGATCGGTTGCAGTATGATGCTGACTCAGCCCGCTATCTTGAGCTACCTGCGAATCTTGACCCCGGTATCAGAGAACTGACGCGCCAGGTGATTCAAAAAAGCGGAGCGAGAAATCGGTATGACGCCGCGGGCGCAACTGAGTCGTATTTGCGAGAGAATTATGGCTACACGCTTGAGCTAAAAGCCGGCGGCACTGATCCGCTTTCCGATTTTCTTTTTAACGTAAAGCAAGGTCACTGCGAATATTTCGCCACGGCGATGGCTGTCATGCTCCGCACGCAGGGTGTGGCCACGCGCGTCGTCAACGGATTTCTGCCGGGCGAATACAACCAGGCTGCGGGCGCGTTTACGGTCCGGCAGAGCGATGCTCACTCGTGGGTAGAAGTCTATTTTCCTCAGACGAATACATGGATCACATTCGATCCAACACCGGCGGCCGGACGAACAGCGCGCACGCGAAGCGGGCTGGCGGGTGCGCTGAGCAAATACTCGGAAGCATTCGAGTTGATGTGGTTTCAATATGTGATCGGTTATGACAAACAGGAGCAGCGCTCGCTCGTCACCTCTCTGCGGAAAGACCTGATGGATTTTCAGGACTCGATCAACCGAATATATCGATCGCGGAGTGCTCTGTCTTTTGTGATGAAACCGGTCCTGATCGGGTTACTGTCATTGACCTCTCTCGGCATGGTTCTTTTTATAACGCGCCGCGTACGGCACCTTGGCTGGCGGCGCGGATTGAAGGTTTGGCAGACAGGGACCGAAAGTGAAACGACGCGCGTCGATTTCTATGAAAGGCTGCTGGCAATCCTGGCCCGGCGCGGGCTCAGGCGCGAAGCGCACCAGACACCTTTGGAATTCGCTTTGCTTGCCGGCGCTGACGAGGCCGCACTCATAACTTCCGCGTACAACCGCGTAAGATTTGGCAATCAGCCGCTCACCGCTTTGGAAAATCGAATGCTTGAACAGGCACTCGACAGGCTCGAGAAGGGCACTGCGGGATGAACAAAACCACTTCACGTCTGCTTGGCCCTTTAGTGCTGGGTTTAATCATCGCACTGTCCTGCTCGGTCGCATATTCATCGACGCCGCAGTTTGACAAGAAGCAATTGCTTCGCGATGCGCGGCAAAGGTACTACAACCTAAAACGAGCCGGTCTGGTCGAACTTGAGTCAAGCATTCAACCGAACTGGGATGTGGTGATGGGTGCTCAGACCAACGCTGCGACACTGAAGCTGCTTAATGCGATTCATTTTTCCATGGCGATTGATTCTCAGAGCGCGTTTAATCTGTTCCACCGTACGGACGATTATGCCGCGAAGCAAAAGGCAGCCGGCGCCCTGGATCCCATTTACCAGGGAATGCACGATGCAGTCTCGCGCTTTATCTCAACCTGGTCGATATTCACGCTTACCTCGCCTTTTCCGGATCCTGATAGTGAATGCGAGATCGAGCAGACCACTGATCAAATTCGCTTTTCACGCAAAGAACAGAATAATCGTGTCACGACCGTCACGAACAAGGATTTCAGCGTTAGCGAAATAACCGTGGCGGGAGAAGGCTTTACCGCTTCACTTGAGCCGGTGCTGGAGAATACGGCGACAGGATATCTCCTGAAGGGTTACTCTGGTAATTTCCGGACGTCATCGGGCGCGCGCGCGACCCTGCTGAAAGTGTCAGTCGATTACCAGGAAATAAATGGCCTGCAACTGCCGCGCAAAGTCCATGTAGAAACCGTGTATGAAAAGACCCCGGCGCAAATTGAATGGTTGTTTACGGACTACCGGGTGAAAGTCCGCTAATTCATTACAAAGAAACTTAAGAGTTTTATTATAGATCAGATGAACAAAGTTGGATTTATCAGTCTCGGTTGTCCCAAGAACCTCGTCGATAGCGAGGTGATGATGGGACAGCTTCAGAAAAACGGTTATCAGATTACGGCGAACGCGGAAGACGCGGATACGTTGGTTGTGAATACGTGTGGGTTTATTGATTCAGCCAAGAAAGAATCGATTGAAGCAATTCTCGAAGCCGCAAGACTGAAGACCAACGGGAAAGCCACGCGTTTGATTGTTGCCGGTTGTTTGGTTGAGCGTTATCGCGACGAACTAAAGGCCGAGATGCCTGAGGTTGATGCTTTCATCGGAACCAGCCAAATCAACGACATTCTCAGCGTCTGCGATCCGAAGACAAACACGCGATCACTCCCGGTAATTCCGCTCGGCAACCAGAGCGCGACCTATCTTTATGATGAGTCGACGCCTCGCGTGCTGGCCACACCTTCCCATTACGCGTTCATCAAAATCGCGGAAGGCTGCGATCGCCCTTGCGCCTTCTGTTTCATTCCGCAGATGCGTGGACACTTTCGCAGCCGGCGTTTCGGATCGATCGTCGCGGAAGCGCATCAGCTCGCGGAAGAAGGTGTGAAGGAGTTGATTCTGGTGGCGCAGGATTCATCGCGTTATGGGGAGGATCTAGACAAGCCTGACGCGCTGGCCCATCTGCTGCGCGAGCTTTCGCACACAGACGGGATTGAGTGGCGCGTCATGTACACCTATCCCACGCACATCAGCGATGGCTTTCTCGACGTCCTCGCGGAAGAGCCGAAGGCTGTGAAGTATCTCGACATGCCTTTGCAGCATGCTTCTCAAAATGTCTTAAAACTAATGAAGCGAGGTGGTAATCGAGCTTCGCTGGAGCGTTTGATCGAACGCGTGCGTAGTCGCGTGCCCGGCATTGCGGTGCGCACGACCTTCATCACCGGCTTTCCGGGTGAAACCGAAGAAAATTTCAACGAGTTGCTCTCATTCGTGCGCAACGTCGAATTTGATCGCGTTGGGGTCTTTACTTATTCAGATGAAGAAGGCACGCCGGCGTTCGACTTGCCGAACAAAGTCGATCCGAAAATCGCCAAACGACGACGTGACCGTTTGATGAAGGAGCAGTCAAAGGTTGCCAAGCGTAAACACGACGCGATGATCGGGCAAACTGTCCGCGTAATGTTTGAAGGTGAGTCGAATGAAAGTGAATTACTCTGGCAGGGGAGAACGGAAACCCAGGCCCCGGATATTGATGGCTGCGTTTTGATCAACGATGTTCCGGAAGATTTTAAGCCTGCACCCGGCGAACTGGTTAACGTCTTGATTACAGAAGCACTCGATTACGATATTCTAGGCCGCATCGTTGATTAAGAAAGTGGATCATGAGATTGCTGCTCACAATTGGTCTCAGTCTTTGTTTACTGTCGTCCATTGCGTCTCAGGCGATGGCTCAATATCAGAACCCTGAGTGGATCGAAGTGTCTCCGGCTGGTGAGTCGTTTCATGTGTCAATGCCCAACACACCGAAGGTTGAGACAGAAAAACAGGGAGCCGTAAGCGGCCATCGATATATCGCGCTAACCGGCGTCGCCACCTACACACTCTGGTCTATAACGAACGCCAATTATCGAACCGATCAGGACACGGATGCCTACCTTGATGCTACCGCTGAACTGCTCTGGGAGGGTTTGCTGAGGGCCGCTCGGGAGCAGCTCGATGAGAAAGCTCGTCCTTTAGCGCGCATGACCTATGTGCGAGAGTTGCCGCCCGAAGGTCTGGCCGGACGCGAATACACGCTTACGGTCGGCGAGGTGACTGGAACAACAGAATTCTTTGTGGCGCACGAACACATATACGTCCTGCTCGTGATGCGTAAGCCCGGAGGGGATTGGTCGAGAGAGAAATTCTTTACATCGTTTCGACCATCTTCGGATTCGCCCGCGCCGCCTAAGATCGCGTCTGGTGGGTTGGGCCCTGGAGTTCAGGGAGTGAGCCCCGACCCGACCGACTATAATCGGATCTTTACAGGTCGTGAGGTTACGCAAAAGGCGCGCGTACTCGAAAAGGCTGAGCCAACTTATACCGAAAGCGCGCGCAAGTTCGGCGTTGAAGGGAGAGTGGTGATGCGCGCCGTATTCACGAAAAACGGCGAAGTGACGAACCTTCATGTCGTAAGCAAACTTCCACATGGACTGACTCAAAAGGCGATCGAAGCTGCGCGCGCGATAAGATTCACGCCGGCAGTGAAAGACGGACAGCCGGTGTCGATGTGGATGGAACTTCAATATAACTTCCATCTCTACTAAGCTTTCACTCAATCGCGGAAATCAATGAGTGCTATCAAAGAATCGAGCGACGAACTGAATCCTTCGATTACAGTTCTCGCAAATGAAATCTCAACCCGTAAGCAGCGGACAGCTAGCGATTATTTTGCGCTCGCCATCGCGACCTGTGGCGTTGGTTACTTTCCAATTGCGCCGGGAACGCTCGGCTCGCTCGTTGGCGTCTTGCTCTTTCTCGCGATAAGAAGATTAACCAGGGTCCTGCTCGTCCCTTACTCATTCAAGCATCAGATCAATTTTTTCACGTTGCAGTCGATTGAGTCGGCGGTGATGCTCGTCGTAATTCTCGTAGTGACGCTCGGCGGGATTTGGGCGGCGTCCCGATCGGAATCACTTTTTCGAAAGAAAGATCCCGGCGAGGTCGTGATCGACGAGGTAAGCGGCCAAATGATCGCACTCTTGTCCACCTCGCTCCTTATCGGCGGCGTGTGGGCAGTGATCTCTGCATTCATCCTTTTCCGCGCGTTCGATATTTGGAAGCCTTACCCGATTAGGCGGCTTGAAGCCCTGGAATCAGGACTGGGGATAATGCTCGATGACGTCGCCGCGGGTTTGTATGCAGCGATCGTTAATACAATCCTGATCGCTGTGGTTGGCATCTTTTTTTTGAGGTGACGTTCATGAGTGACACAAGAAAAGACTTGCTCGACGAGCGATCCGAATTGGCTACCGATAGTCGCACTCTGGATGAAATTGAAGAAGAACAGGAAAATTCGAATCCTGTTGACACGCCAGTGCCGTCGCCCGATGCTCCGGCGGCGGACCGAGAAGCCGACCAGGACGCCGGCGAGCCGATGTTGATCGTCGAAGCCGTTACTATCATTCCCATGCCCACAATCCTTGTTTCTGATGATGTAAGCGATAGCGGCCTGCAACCTCTGCGGGACGCGGGGTTCACTGTCAATAGAAAGACAAAACTGTCTGTCGCAGAACTGCGTGAAGCGCTGACGGGTTGCGAAGGTCTCATCGTCCGCAGCGAAACGAAAGTCACGGCGGATTTGCTCGCCACCGCGAAGAGTCTGCGGGTGATCGGTCGTGCCGGAGTAGGGGTCGACAATATCGATGTGGCGGGAGCGACGGCTTGCGGAATCGTCGTGATGAACGCACCCGATGGCAATACGATCACTACCGCCGAGCACACGATTGCGCTATTGGTGGCCCTGGCTCGCCGCGTGCCGCAAGCGAACAGCAGTCTCAAGTCCGGAAAATGGGAGCGGAAGAATTTTATCGGCACTGAATTACAGGGAAAGACTTTGGGCATCATTGGCCTGGGTCGAATTGGCCGAGGCGTCGCCGATCGCGCACGCGCACTCGGTATGAAGATTCTCGCCTACGATCCATTCATCGCCCCCGAACAAAGTCGCGATCGGGAAATAGAGACGGTGTCTTTCGAAGATGCCGTAACTCGTAGTGACTTCCTGACGATTCATACACCGCTGACCCCGGAGACGCGCGGGATCATCGGACTCGACGCGTTTGCAAAGATGAAGAAAGGCGTGCGGGTCATCAATTGCGCACGCGGCGGTCTGGTGGATGAAGCTGCTCTGTATCAGGCGATCAAATCGGGGACGGTGGCTGGCGCCGCGCTCGACGTTTTCGATCAGGAGCCCCCACCGACAGATCATCCCTTGCTCTCACTCGACGAAGTCATCGTGACGCCGCACCTGGGCGCGTCTACGACTGAAGCGCAGGAAGGCGTCGCGTTCACGGTTGCGGAACAGATGCGGGACTATTTGCTGACGGGCGCGTTGCGTGGCGCGGTCAACGTTCCGGCGCTGAGCGCGAAAGAGTCGGCGGCGCTGCAGCCGTACGTCGCCCTGGCTGAAAGCCTCGGCCGTTTTCACGCGCAGCTAACAAACAGCGCTGTGCGCGAAGTTCGTTTGGAATTCGCGGGCGAGTTGGTTGAGATCGATGCCGCGCCAGTCATGCGCGCATTTCTCGCCGGGCTCCTGAGAGATGTGAGCGCACGCGTTAACATGGTCAACGCCTTTTTAATTGCCGAAGAGCGACGGATCGCGGTGACTACCTCGTATGTTCGCGGCGGTGATGCTGGTCCCGCGATTCGAACGAAAGTAATAACTGAATTTGATCAGCAATCGATCGCCGGCACGGTTTTCGGCATCGCACAGGGCGAACGCGAAGGACGCATCACTGAGATCAACGATTTTCGTATCGAGGCGATCCCGCGCGGTTATATGCTGGTGATGCACAATCGCGATGTACCTGGGGTAATCGGCCGCGTGGGGACAATTCTGGGCGAGCGCGGAATCAATATCAGCGCCTTTCATCTCGGCCGCCGTGAACGGGGCGGGGAAGCGATGGCCGTCATCCAAATCGATGCGGCGCTTGATGAACCGACGCTGGCGCAGGTTCGCGCTTTCGCGCCAGTGATCTCGGCGCGAAAAATCGAGTTGTGAGCCTGGGGCTGATTTGGATCTTTCAATTACCAGTTTGCCCGATCAACCTTCCAAGATGTTAGGCGCGGCCTGGTGCCCGCAGTAGGCCGGTCTGTTAAGAATTAGACCCGGTTCACTAAACAACACGAAATATCACGAACAATTATCTTCGTGCTCGTTCGTGTGGATTCGTAGATCGATCCTCATCTGCGCCCGATCTCAAACTGGCCCACTAGTTATGATTTACAATTCAAGTCTCGAATTTGAATCGTTAGTGAGGTAAACTCCCGCACGTTTTTGGACCAGGGTGCGGAGGGGAGAGACGCGGAGAGGACAAGTCCAGCGAATGCCAGAATCAACATCCAATCAACGAGTCGACCCCGGAGTTACGCAAGCTACGGGGCCTGTAAATCCGGAACCGGTAAAGCCGGCGCGCAAAAGACTGGATTCAATTGATATGTTGCGCGGCATCGTGATGGTGATCATGATGCTCGATCACACGCGCGACTTTATTCATTCGGGCGCGATTTTGTTCGATCCGCTCGATCTCTCGAAGACCACCGTCTCTCTCTTTCTTACGCGTTGGATAACCCATTACTGCGCACCGATATTTGTTTTTCTGGCCGGCACCGGAGTCTACCTGCGATATGCGCGCGGGAGCAGCAAGCGCGAGCTGTCACGTTTTCTCATCACCCGGGGCTTCTGGTTGATTATTCTCGAAGTCACGGTTGTTCGGCTCTTCGCCTTTTTCAACTTTGATCTTCGATTCATCTTCTTTCTTCAGGTCATCTGGGTGATCGGCTTTTCGATGATCGTGCTCGCCGGTCTGATCCAGATGCCGCTGAAGGTGACAGCGGCGTTTGGCCTGTTGATGATCGCTTTCCATAACATTCTGGATAAGTATCCGGTCCAGCCGTGGCAGGGTCCGCAGAGTCCGGTGCCGAGTTGGGGCGCAAAGCTGTACATGCTGCTGCACCAGCCCGGGCTGTTCCCGATTGGCCCGCACTTTCCCAGCCCGCTGGTTTTTATTCTGTATCCGCTGGTTCCGTGGATTGGAGTGATGGCCGTCGGTTATGCGTTCGGTGCGCTCTATCAAAAAGATGCGCAGCTGCGTAAGCGTTGGTTGCTCATCGTCGGCGGGATTGTGACCTGGCTTTTCATCTTCATCCGGGCCGTCGATAAGTATGGTGAGCCGCAGCACTGGCGACGACAGAAGAACGTAGTGTTTACAATTCTCTCGTTCATCAATACGACCAAGTATCCGCCGTCGCTCGATTATTTGTTGATGACGATCGGGCCGGCAATTCTCGCCCTCGCGCTTTTCGAAATGCGTGCAGGTTCACGGCCGGGCGGATCAATTCTTCGTAATTTCTTTGTTACGTTCGGACGCGTCCCGATGTTCTTCTACATTCTACAGTGGCTCACGGCGCACACGATCGCGGTGGTGCTGCACTTGGTCTTCGGCAAGCCGGTGCATTGGCTGTTCCAAACGCCGGTTGATTGGTTCACGCATCCTCCGGTCGGCAACGGGTTCAATCTGATTGTTGTTTATCTCAGTTGGATTGGCGGCGTGCTGTTGCTCTACCCGTTGTGTAAGTGGTTTGCCGGGGTGAAGGCGCGGCGGCGAGATTGGTGGCTTTCTTATTTGTGATCGATTTCGAAGAGAGGTATGACCGATGCGACGTTACTTGCTGGTAACATCACTAACTTGTTTTGCGCTTCTGATCTGCGGTTGCGCGAATCCCGCGGCCAATAAACCTAAGGCGTCGGTGGGCAATGCGGCGCCGGAATCAAACGCCGCCAAGTCTGCCGGTGGAGAGACGCTGACGATCGCGCCGGACAACTCTAAAGTCGAGTTTGTCGCGGCGAAGGTGACCAGAAGCCACAACGGATCATTCAAGCAATTTAGCGGCACCATCGATTTGGTCAGTAGCGATCCGCGGCAGAGCGTCGTTTCAATTTCGATTGATACGACGTCGGTCGTTACGGATGAAGATCAACTTACCGGTCATTTGAAAACGCCTGACTTCTTCGATGTTGCGAAGTTTCCGAAGGCGACTTTTGTCTCGACGAAAATTGAGCCGGACACCGCAAACGGGGCCACACATTCCGTGACCGGAAATTTTGATTTGCATGGCGTAAAGAAGTCGATCAGTTTTCCGGCGACGATCCAGGTTACGCCCACCAGTGTGTCCGTGAATGCCGAGTTCGCGATCAATCGACAAGATTTCAAACTAACGTATCCTGGTAAGGCTGATGACTTGATTAAAGACGGCGTCGTGATCAAATTGACGCTGAACGTCCCGCGGAAACCCTAGGCTCTTGCTGTGCTACGCTGAAATGCCCGTGCCCAGGAAGCGCTCGACGTGATGTTTAGAGTCGGGGCTACAAAACGGTACCTTGGACTATATGCTGAACGAAGCTGTCGCTCATTACCACGAGCTCCTTAACGATCGCGATCTGGCGAGCGAGTCGCTGGCCTTGCTCGATGCGGGGCTCGAGCGCGCGAAGCTGATCTTCGGAGGCCGGCGGTTGTCCCCGTATCTGCGGCCTCACTTTGTAGATAAGGATGACTTTGCCCAAGTGGTTCGCGTCTGCGAAATCGTCTGGGGTGCGATCGAGAAAGTGAAAGACGCTGCTGTCTCTGACGAGTCACTGCTGACTGAGCTCGGTCTGACTGAGATTGAACAAGAGTTGGTGAAGATCGATCCTGGGTATCGCGCCGTTTCACCGACTGCGCGGCTCGATTCGTTTCTGACTGACGAAGCGTACAGCTTTGTCGAACTGAACGGCGAGAGCCCGGCAGGAATCGCCTATGCGGACGCAGCCTACGAGATCTTTGAACGGCTGCCGGTGATGAAGCGTTTCGCCGAGAGCTACAACGTGCGCCGGTTCGAAGGACGGCCGTTGATGCTGAAGGTCCTGGTCGATTGTTATGAAGAGTATCTCGGCCGCAAACCTGATCGCCCGCCTCAGATCGCCATCGTCGATCTCAAAGATAGGCCGACGCAAAAAGAATTCGAGCTCTTCCGCGAATATTTTGAATCGCAGGGCCACCCTTCCGTCATTGCTTCGCCGGATGAACTCGAATTCAGCGGCAACAAGTTACGTGTTGGCGATTTCGAAATAGATGTCGTCTACAAACGGCTGTTGGTTAACGAATACCTGCCGGTCATGAGGGAGCAGCCGGCGCTGCTTGATGCGTACCGCGCCGGCGCCATCTGCATGGTCAATAGCTTTCGCTCCAAGATCATTCACAAAAAGACTCTGTTCGCGGTTCTCACGGATGAACGCTACCGGTCGTTGTTTAACTCAAACGAACAAGAGATGATCGCCGGACACGTTCCATGGACACGGAGGGTGCGCGCCGGACGGACTGATTACTTTGGACAGCCAATCGATTTGATGGAGTTCATCGGCGAGCATCGCGACCGTTTGGTACTGAAGCCGAACGATGATTATGGCGGCCACGGAATTTACATCGGCTGGAACATTGATGAGATTGGCTGGGACGAAGCAATGCACAATGCTTTGGCGAACGGCGATTATTTGGTGCAGGAGCGCGTGCCTACTGCGCGCGAGAGTTTTCCGGCAATCACGGAAGATGGCGCGATTCAATTCGGTGAACAACTGGTCGATCTTGATCCGTTGCTCTTCAACGGCAAGGTCGGGTCGGCTTTCACCCGCCTGTCGTCAAATGAGTTGGCGAATGTGACGGCGGGCGGCGGCATGGTGCCGACGTTTGTGATTAGCAAGAAATGACTGGGAGCAGTACCGAGTGAGCGTCTTTCGGCAGACCCGAAGGGTCGTCATGCAATAGCCGCGACCGTAAGGTCGTGGTCAAGGACAATCAATAATCAGTTGAGGCCTGAAGGGCCGTCACCTTACTTCCACAGGTATCTTTCGTTATATTCAATTTCATATCGATTCAGAAACTCGAGGAATTCATCTTTGAAGGTACGCTTGGCGTGATGCTGAGGCTGATCATGGATGTATTTGATCACTCTCTTTTCCTCCGACTTGCTAACGCTGAATGCGCCATAACCTTCCTGCCACGCGAAACCCCGTCGCTTTGGAAAGGACTCATGCGTCCACCGGGATGAGTTCGATTTCACAACATTGACGAAGTCAGCAATTGAGATTGTCGAAGGCAATGAAGCGTATAGATGAATGTGGTCAAACACCCCTCCGGCGCAAATCAGGCGGGCATGCTTGTTCTTCATAATTCCGCCGATGTATCCATAGAGATCGTCTTGCCAGTCTGCTCCAATCCATGGCTCGCGCCCGGCAGTGCTCCAAATAAAGTGAACGAGCAGACTTAAATGTTTTCCGGCCATATGTTTCGTTTCGGCCCTCTGGGCCTCAGATGTTTGCTGATGACGATGACCACGACGTTACGGTCGCGGCTATTTCATTACGGCCCTCCGGGCCGACCAGTTTGACGAAGATCATACGCTGCAGTGCAAGTAAAAAATTTGGCAAGGTATTGAAGCAAATTGATTCGCTGTTGCTCATTGTCCCGACCTCATGATGTTGACATGCTGAACCGACCGCGTTAACGTGTAATCCCGTGATTCACACGGGTTCAAAATCCCAACAAATTGCAGTCGCAGTAATCCCGGCACGTTATGATTCGACGCGTCTTCCGGGCAAGCCTTTGTTACTGATCGCCGGCAAACCTTTGATAGTTTGGGTCGCTGAGCGAGCTGCCGCAGCTTCGACCATTTCTCGCACAATTGTGGCAACCGACGACGCTCGTATTGCTGATGCCGCCGGCGCGGCTGGCTTTGACATCGTAATGACGCGCGCCGACCATGCGACCGGCACCGATCGCATCGCCGAGGTCGCGCACAATCTTCAAGCAGACATAATTGTGAACGTTCAGGGCGACGAGCCTTTGATCGATCCGGTCACGATCGATCGCGTTGTCGATGCGCTGCGGAACGACGCCGTCGCTCAGATGTCGACGACCTACGAAGCGATCGATGATGGCGCCGATGTTATGAATCCGTCGGTAGTAAAGGTTGTTATCGATGATGAAGGGTACGCGACGGGATTTTCACGTAATCCAATTCACCGGCCTAATCAGGCCGAGGACAAATATGGCTCGATCGAGGCAGCGCTCGGAGCGGAACCGGCGCTGCTTTTTTCTTTTAAGAAACATACCGGGTTGTATGCGTACCGCCGGGAATTCCTGTTGGAGTTCACGCGTTGGCCACAGTCGGAGCATGAACGGGCAGAATCGCTTGAGCAGATGCGCGCGCTGGATCGTGGTGTGAAGATCAAAGTCGTGGAGGCTGCTTCGCGATCGATTGGGGTAGACACGGAAGATGATTTGGAACGGGTCCGCAGAATCGTTGAGAGTCATCAGCAGGTGGCGGTTAGTTAGAAATGATGATCTGGCGAATTACAATTCTCACTTTGGTACCTGCGCTCGCATTGCTGGCGTTGCCCCGAGCGCGCATTGATTCCATCGCTTATCAAACAGAGATTTCTCCCGACGAATACGCCGTCTATGACGCGGTGATCGGCGATCTGTTTGCGGGCGATAAAGTTACTCCCGACCAAGCGGGAAAGGTGTCCGCAAAATTACTCCTGATTGAGAACCACACGGTTAAGTACCCTTCAGACGGATCAACGCTAAACGCTCGGTATTACCTCACTGCGTCGATTTCACCAGAGACGTTGGCTGACTATGAAAGACAAAATAACAGTCCCGAGGTACTAAAACGGTCGTTGAATATTAGTCTTTATTACCTTCTGATTAACTCCGCAGAATCCAAACGATCCGTCGCGGATCTGCGGGGAAGAGAAGTGCAAGGCACCGTCAGCGTGTCGCGAGTCGGCTTTAACCGCGATCGCACGGAGGCTTTAGTTTACCGCAGTTATATCTGCGGAGGATTGTGTGGTTATGGCTCTGTTCTATTTCTAAAGCGCGCTGACAACCGTTGGAAGGTCGAGACAAAGGCCACATTGTGGGAGGCGTAGACTGCCACATAAAGCATTATGAATTCGCATGATCTGATCGGCTTCGGAGTTATCGCGCTGGTAATAATCGGAGCGCTGCTCTTGCTGAATCAGATCACGAAACCGTACGACGTGAAAACGGAAGAGGAGTTTCAGAAACGTAAGCAGATGGGCGCGCGTACCGCGGGCCTAATGGGTCTGCAGCAGATCCTGGATCCGGCAGCGAAGAAGTCCGTAGAGGTACAGCAGGATTTGCGGCGCGGAATCTACGATGACGAGGAAGAGCCCGACGATCCGCCGGAAGCGGGCGCCGCGGCGCGTGAGAGTAAAGGCGATTGACCGCAGAACAACTGCTCTGCCTCCCTCTCCCCCTGGGAGAGGGTCGGGGTGAGGGCTTACGGCGACGCCATGCCAATGTTTCGTTGTGCGAGTTTGGCGATCGGAAGAAAATAGACTTGTTCCCCGGGCGTAGGCCCTCTCCCAAAAGGGAGAGGGAACAGAGACAGAAGGAGCAGAAATGCCTAAATATATTTTCGTTACAGGTGGTGTGGTTTCGAGTTTGGGTAAGGGCCTGGCGGCGTCTTCGATCGGGTCGCTGCTGGAAGCGCGCGGTTTGCGCGTGACGCTTATCAAACTTGATCCCTACATCAACGTCGATCCGGGAACGATGTCGCCTTTTCAACACGGCGAAGTCTTCGTCACCGACGACGGCGCGGAAACTGATCTTGACCTGGGCCATTACGAACGCTTCACGCACGCGCACCTGTCGCAGGCGAACAATTGGACCACCGGGCGCATTTATCTTTCTGTCATCGAAAAAGAGCGCCGCGGCGATTACCTGGGCAAGACGATCCAGGTCATCCCGCATGTCACGAACGAAATCAAAGATGCGATTCGCGCCGTCACCGTCGACGGCGAAGCTGACATAGTCATCGTTGAAATCGGCGGCACTGTCGGCGACATTGAATCGCTGCCCTTTCTGGAAGCGATTCGGCAGATGGGTAACGAAGAGGGGCGTGAGAACGCGCTGTTCATTCATGTCACGTTGGTGCCTTACATCGCTGCCTCAGGAGAGTTGAAGACGAAGCCGACACAGCACTCGGTGCGCGAGCTGCGCCAAATCGGCATCATGCCTGAGATTTTGCTGTGTCGATCGGATCGGCCAATTCCCCACGATCTGCGTTCAAAGATTGCGCTCTTCTGTAACGTGAAAGAAGCGGCCGTGATTACCGCGCAGGACGTCGATACGATTTACGATGTGCCGCTCGCGTTTCATGATCAGGGATTGGACGAACTGATCGTTTCCGCACTGCAGTTGACCGAGCGCGCGGCATCTGGGGACCTCTCGGCGTGGCGAAAACTCGTCGACACGATTCGCGAACCCTCGGCAGGTGAAACTTCGATCGCCATCGTCGGCAAGTATGTCGAGCTGGAAGATTCTTACAAGTCGCTCCGCGAGGCTCTGACGCACGGCGGCGTAGCGAACAACGTGCGCGTGAACGTTAAGTGGATCGAGTCAGAGGACTTGATGGGCGACGATTATGACGCGCGCCTCCGCGACTTTGATGCGATTCTGGTCCCGGGTGGCTTCGGCAAGCGCGGCATCGAAGGGATGGTGCGCGCGATTTCCTACGCGCGCCGAACGCGCACGCCTTACTTTGGAATTTGTTTGGGAATGCAGACAGCCTGCATCGAATTCGCGCGCAACGCTTGTGATTTGAAAGATGCCGACTCGTCGGAATTCAATATCGAGACGCCTTATCCAATCATCTTCAAACTGCGCGATTTGGTGAACGTTGAAGAGATGGGCGGCACGATGCGCCTGGGCGCCTGGGTTTGTCACCTGTCGGATGGCTCGCTGGCGCGCGATGTCTACGACGGTGCCAATGAAATCAGCGAACGCCATCGTCATAGATACGAATTCAATCCTGCCTATCGACAAACACTTGAGCAGGGCGGGCTGGTTTTCAGCGGCATCTCGACCGACGGCAAGTTCGTCGAGATCGTAGAACTATCACGCGACGAGCATCCATGGTTCCTCGGCTGCCAGTTCCATCCTGAATTTAAGTCTAAACCCCTCGCGCCGCATCCGCTGTTTGCGTCGTTCGTTCGTGCCGCTTTTCAGAATCGTTTGCAGACCGAGCATTCAGTTGAGCAGATGCGCGAAACTGAAACGACGACACAGGATCGCGCGGCGGCGGTTAGTGAGAATTGATTCTTCCGGTCAAGCGAGCGCATCTCAAGCGCCAAAAGGCGCGCAATGTAACAGCCTGGGCCAACGGCCCAGGTTACGGTGAATCTGAGATCATCAAGCGCTGAAGGCGCGTGATAAACCAATCGATTCTCTCGCGGCTTCGCATCCGGACCTGTTGATTATCTCCCGCTTTCAGCGCTTCATAGTCCTAAGGCGGCGAATACCTGGGCCGTTGGCCCAGGCTGTTACATCGCGCGCCGTTGGCGCTTTCGCTTTCTCTCGTTCGGCACCTCTACCATCACCGCGACTTGTAGCGCGTTCTGAGCTTTCATTTTGACTTACAATCAGGGCGCGTTATCATGCGCACATCAACCAAATCAGGAGAACTAACCCAATGCGACGCATTTACATTCTTTCTTTGCTTCTCTTTGCCCTCGTATTCATTCCCGCCGTCTTCTCGCAAGGCCAGGAGGATTCATCGCGCACGGTAGCCGGCGGCGGCGTCACCGTGCCCGGATGGACCGGCAAGGTCGACGCGCGCGAAGCAGGGCAGGGGATGACTCTCAACAGCGCGAAGTTCGCTAAGGAAGGCGACGGGTTTCACATTGTCACGGGCCCGGCTGTGACTTATTGGAATCCGGCGAACAAAGCGTCAGGCGATTACACCGTCAGTGCTCATTTTAGTGAACCGAAGTTCATGAACCTGAACACGCATCCACACCCTTACGGTGTCATGATCGCCGGTAACGACCTGGGAACTGATCAGCAGAGTTATCTCTATTGTGCGGCGTATGGTGACGGCAAATTCATTGTCCGTGGGTTTGGTCCGGCGCCGTTTCAAATGAATGGGCGCGGCACTCCCGATCCGGCAGTCAACAAAGCCGCCGCGGTGGGTCAACCGGTCGAGCAGGAGATTGCCATGTCAGTCAAGGGAGACAAGGTTAGCTGCTCGATCAACAAGAAAGAAGTTTGGACCGCGACGAAGACAGATCTAGTCACGGCGGGTAAGTTGAAGAGCACCGACGGCGTGTACGGCCTGCGCTCGGCGCATAACACTGAAGTGTTTGTGACCGGTTTGAAGAAGAACTAGAACGTTGTTAACGGGGCCTTAGCCCGACCGTGAGGGAGGGCTCCCATAAAGACGATCTGGGTGCGGAAAGAAAAACTTATGAGCCCTCCCTCACGGTCGGGCTAGTGCCCCGAGATCCCTACTTCACATATTCCCAATGCCACGGCTCGTAGAAGTAAGGTCGGAAGCCGAAGCGCGCGGCGTTGCGCACCAGCCACTGATAGGCAGGAGTCTTCACTTGAATCGCTCGGTTTGCATCTTTCGTGTCCACCGGATCGCCGCCGACATATAAATCCAACGCGCGCCCAGTGAAATGCGGACTGTTCACGGCGAGCCCGGCGCTGCCCGCCCCGGGTGATTGTCGCCGCAACTGCTCCTGATATTCACGCGAGCGAAAACTGGAAATAATCTTGAAGTACTTCTCTGTGGGCAAGAGCTCACCTTGCGGTGTGTGCGCGAGCTTCAGTGAAGGATCCGCGATCGCCGCGGCCAGCATCGCTTTATATGCTGCGTAGGTGGTCTTCTCGACCTGACGAAGTTCCGGCAGTCGTTCCGGATCAAAAAACTCAGACGGTGGTGCAGTCAGAAGTTGATCCGGAGTAGCCGGGGTCTTGTCCTTGAGGCGATCCGCCTGCCATTGAGTCACTAAAGCCATCCACGAGTTTTCATCAAGCACGCCATTGGCACTCAACCCCTTCTGCCTTTGCCAGGTTGAGACCGCGATAGCGAAGTCAGGTGTGGCCGCTGCCGGTGGGACCTTCAGCGTTTGACCGATCAGTAAATCGTACAAATACCAGCCGTGTTGTTGCTTGCTCCCGAAGATCCAGGTCAGTTCATTCCTTAATGTGAAATTCTGGGCGGCTGCTTCTGCAAATGGGGAAACGGCCGCATCTTTCGTTGCCGGGCGATCTGTCATCAATACGGTCGGCTTTACGCGCGAGTCGCCGTTCGTATTTTGGGATTGACCATGGCCGCTGCGGGCTTGAAACGAAACGATCGCTACCAGACATGTGAAAACAATAAGGGTGACTGCAGAATGAGCTTTGACTTTCATAAGTTACTTCTCTTTGACTGTCTTAGCGTGAGGTATTGTCGGGCAGAATCGTGAGATGCGCAAACCGGCCTCTGCGTTTGATGTGATAATGGATCAGTTTGAAAAAAGTGGCACGGGCGTCCCGCCCGTGAAATCACGCGCAAGATGCGCGTGCCACCGCAAACATCGTTTAGCGTTTGTCGCGCCGTTTTGACTTTACAGGTTTCTCTTTCGCCTTTTCGGGCGCGCGCGTTTGTTTAGCGGGCTGCTCGTTTGCATTGTCGGGTTCAGGAGGAGGCGCGCCGGCGTCTTGCAGGGACGCGGTAATCAAGTCATCTCCGGGACGTACTCCATCAATGAAAACGAACACGTGATAATTTGCGTTGCGCTCGCGCAACACTTCAATTCGGCCTGCGTCTTTCATGCGGGCAAGCTCACTCATTACGAAATTCTGTTCACCGGCGCTCAGGTAACGATAGTCAATGTCAAAAGCGAGACCGGTGGAATGTGGCGGCGTGTCGATCGTGGTGGCGGCGCGGTTATATCGACGTAGCGTTCGCTGGTACTGCTCGGGCCTGACCAGCGAGCTTACCGGTAGCGGTCGATCGTATTTTTGACGGTAATCCCTCGCGACTTCTTCGAGGAGCTTTAAAGCCTGCGGTCTTAGCGAACTGAGCATGGCGATCTTCATTGCCTGTCGGTCAGTAGAGTTGGAGAGGTCGTAAGAACGTCCGCGAAAACTTCGGGCCAGCGATTGCAATAAATCATAGTCGGCAAACAATTGCTGCCGGACTGCCGCCTGGTTGTAATACTGATCGAGTAACGCTTGTTCTTCGTTGGCTGATGAGAATGGCGGGCGCCCGGCGGGTTGTTTCTGAACATCATTTTGCCTGGCGTTCTTCGCCTTTGCAGTTCCACCAGGTTTTCCGCGTAAAGCATTTAACCGTGCGTATTCGTCGCGAAGTTGCGCCTCGTCATAAAGCGGAACCGGTTGATCGTCCACATTTTTAGTGAATGCTCCATCGTCTGCCCGGGCGCCCACGCCGAGCAAAACATAATCGTCAGTGACGGCAGGGACCGCTACCATCTCGCCGCGCTTCAGCATCGTTGCCACATCAATAAAGTCCTGACAGGTTTGAATGTTGTGCTTCTTGACCTCAGCCACCTGAGTCGCCAGAAACCAATGTCGATCCTCGTAGTGACGCATTTCCGGAGGAACATCGAGGGCGACGTTTTCGGGGTTGAGCCGATCGGCTTTAACTTTCGCGACCGCTTCGCGCCAGCGGTCGGTATCAAAGCCGCTGCCGGAGTTAGACATGCTGGTTGCCGTTGCTTCCAGCTTGACTGCTTTAGGAGCGGTAAAGTGAAGCGCCGCCCACACTGCGACTGCGCCCGCGACGCTCAGAATGACAGGGGTTACGAATTGTTTCGCTGTCTCTTTCACAATCAAATGATCGCCGCCCTGAAATGCTATTCAAAAAGTCATCGGACAAAACGATATTTCAGATTCTAAGCGACGAGTTGGAAAGAGCGGAAACGTCGGTACTATCCCGGGGAGGTCAGTACCAGAAGCGATAGCGACTGGGTAGTAGGTCCGCCCAGCGTTGATTAGCTCTTCGTCTTTTGTTCGGAAGTTGTAATCCGGCCGTAGCGCTTGACGATTAGCTTAACGTAGTTACGGGTTTCGTCGTAAGGAGGAATGGTGTAGCCATACTTGATGACCGCGTTCTCGCCCGCGTTGTAACCTGCCAGCGCCAAATCGACTCGGCCATTGAACATTTTCAAGAGGTCTTTCAGGTAACGCGTGCCGCCCATGATGCTCTGGCTAATATCATACGGATTAGTCACTCCGTATCTGGCGGCAGTGCCCGGCATAAGTTGCATCAATCCCTGCGCGCCTTTGGGACTTATCGCACCGCTGCTGAACTTCGACTCCTGCGACATCAGGCAGTAGATCAAATATGGGTCGACACCATACTGATTGCCATAGTAACGAATCAGGCCATCCACTCGACTGTTCCCGGTCGACCAAATCTGATTTCCAGTCGCGAGGTTTGCCAAGTCGTTGTTCAACGGGACCGGTGCCGGTTTGTTCGCTTCGGCGATCTGCGTTGCAATTTCTTCAACCTTTGCGCGCGCATCGGCGAGGGCTTTATCACTGCTTTCGAGCTCTACGCGAGATATCAGTCCCTGGTTAAAGAGATCTTTGGATTGGCTATTCTGCTTCTCCAGCCGCTGTACTTCATTTTGATACAGCGTTGAGAGTGAATTAAGGCTGCTCTTATAGTCCGGGCTTGGGGCCGGCTTTTCCTGGGCCGTTGCGGACCCCGCGAGGGCCAGCAAGATCACCACAATTCCCAGCAAAATAACCGCTCTTGACCAACGCACAAAGATATTCGCTAATTTTCGTGAGGATTTATTCATCATCTATTTAGACACCAGCAAGGCGCAGGTGGTTACGATGTCTGTCACGCGAGTGAAGTTGCCGGGCTGGTTTTATGTCCGGTTCTGATGATGTCTGAAAGTTATGTCGCTACAGACAGCGGGGCTAGCGCCCCCGCCGTCGCGCAGTTTCATCCGGCTGAACAGACTTCGAGTTCCGGCGTGAAAGGGCGAACTCGCAGATGGTGAAGATGAGCGAACCCAGTGGAATCGTCTGGAGCAACCGAAACGCCGACGGATAATCCGTATGATTAATCAGAATCATTCTGATGGCCGCGGCGCCAATCACGATGGCGAAGACAATCTGGGCTACGCGTGAAGTTCCGAAGGTCAGACTGCGCGAAAACAAATAAGCGAGTAGGGCTAAAACCCATCCGCCAAGCAATCCAACCAAGACATCGGTGGCCCAGTGGAGACCCATAGCGATGCGCGAAAAGGCGACAAGCAGCGCTAACCCGATCGCGGCGCCACGCACCCAGCGCTGCCGAAAGAAAATGTAGAGAGTTCCCGCGAACGCCGCTGCGCTGGCGGCGTGGCCCGACGGAAACGAATTGTATCTGTAGGGCGCGCCGACTATACGAAATAGAGTGGGATCAATAGTCGAAAGCGGTCGATAGGTAACAATGGATGTCTTTATGCCCTTGATGAAGAGGGCTACCAACAGGAACACAAGTATTAGTGACCAGGCGACATCCGGCCGGCGCCTGATGAACGGAAGAATTAGAACGAACAGGACCAGGCCATCCCCGAACGTCGTGACACCAATCCAGAAAGTATCGGAGGCAAATCGCCCGTGCTGGTTGAGCCAGAGAAAGACTTGAATGTCGCGACCGGTAATTTGAATTGCCAGCAGGAGGACGGCACAGATGATCGGCGGCAGAAAAAACCATCTTTCAATTTTCGGGACTGAGTTAACAGTCATGAGCGCGCATAGTACTGCACTGCTGCAGTCGTTACCTAGAGCTGTCACCGTTGGCGCGACAGTGGGAGAATCAAATCGGTAAGCCGACGCCTGATCCAATTACTTTTTTCGATAAGCGTGGTATTTTTATCAGGAACCCCCGTAATAGTTCTGATTGAAACTGGCTGCCCGGGCGACTTTCATTGGGTCGTTTCGGAGGGAGACAACCATGTTAGCGAAAGATCGCTTGCGGCTCATTGTTTTCCTTTTCGTCCTCGTCGTGTTCGTGACGGGCGTGGGTCTATCGACAAGCGCTCGCAACGACCGAGTAAGCAAAGTCTCTGGTCCTGAACTGGCTGATGGATTGGCCGCGTGGGAGCAAGTCTACTCAGTTCTAACTTCGCCACGCTGTATCAACTGTCATACGGCCACCAATTATCCACAACAGGGCGATGACCGGCATCGCCATTTTGCGAATGTTATTCGCGGCCCGGCAAACCATGGTGTGCCGGCGCTCAATTGCGTGAGTTGCCATCAGGAAGCCAACGCCGACAGCACCGGCGTGCCCGGCGGACCCGATTGGCACCTTGCCCCGTTGTCGATGCGTTGGACACAAACGATCGGCCGCTGTCGAGTGCGGCTGTCTGTCGAACAGTCACTGATCGTGCGCGAAATGAAAATATGGATGGACGCGCGCTGCTCAAGCATCACGAAGAAGCGGCGCTGGTGCTTTGGGCGTGGAATCCAGGACGCCGGCCGGACGGAACGATGCGCAGCGTGCCGCCACTTTCGCATGCTGATTTCGTCGACGCCACCAGGCGTTGGGTGGACGCCGGCACCCCTTGCCCGCGCGGAAGATAGGAGTACTGAGCATGGCAACTTATCAACTGAATGTAAACGGCCAGTCGAGGAAGGTGGATGTCGATCCGTCGACGCCGCTACTTTGGGTGCTGCGTGAAGAACTGAAAATGACCGGCACGAAATATGGTTGCGGCATCAGTGCCTGTGGCGCGTGCACAGTGCATCTGGGGGGCGTAGCTACTCGCTCATGCGTAGTTCCTATTTCACTGATTGGCGATCGGAAGATAACCACCATCGAAGGCGTCGCGCAGGACCCGGTCGGGCGGGCAGTGCAGAATGCGTGGGTCGAAAAAGATGTGGTCCAGTGCGGCTACTGTCAGAGCGGACAAATCATGAGCGCGGTCGCGTTACTGAAAGCTACGCCGAAACCAACGGATACGAACATCGAAGAATCGATGGGTGGAAATCTTTGCCGCTGCGCGACCTACGTGCGAATTCGGGAAGCGATCAAGCGCGCGGCCGAGCAAATGACTTAGGTTCTTTCGGACGAGGCATGAAGGTCGATCCACGAAACGACACGAACGAACACGAAAATGGTAATTGGTGAAATTTCGTGTTGTTTCGTGGATTGTTTTAGTTTTTCTCTGGCGAACGGCTAAGGGGTTCGCAAAGGGATACGGATATGAAAGAGACACAAAAGGCACGTTCACTAAAAACGTTTAGAGACGGAATCGTTAATCGCCGCAGCTTTCTGCGTACATCCACGATCGCTGCTGGGGGCCTGTTAGTTTCGTTGTATCTTGATCTTCCGGGATTCGCGCAGGAAGAAAGACCGGCTCCTCAGCCGAAGATCTATCCACCGGACGCATTCGTTCATGTAAGGCCTGACGGCAAAATATTGATCACGGTAAATCGTCTCGAGTTTGGTCAGGGCGTGCAGACATCGCTGCCGATTATTCTGGCAGATGAAATGGATGCAGACTGGTCACAGGTGGTGCCTGAACTTGCACCCGCCGCGGACGTCTACAAAGATCCCGTTTTTGGAATTCAGATGGTGGGCGGTTCCGGCTCAATTGCGCATTCGTTTACCCAATATCGCGAGTTGGGAGCGAAGACGCGGGCGATGTTAGTTGCCGCGGCCGCGGATCGTTGGAAGGTTTCGCCCGATCAGTGTCGGACCGAAAAGAGCGTCGTTTATGGTCCCGGAAATAAATCGGCGAGTTACGCCGAGCTTGCCCGCGAGGCTGCGCGCAAACCGGTGCCGGAAAAAGTAAGTCTCAAGAGTCCATCTGAATTTCGCTTAATCGGAAAGCGTATTCCGCGCCTTGATAGCCTGGCGAAGTGTGATGGCTCACAAAAGTTCGGACTCGATCTCGACCTTCCCGGAATGAAGATCGCAGTTGTCGCTCATCCGCCGGTATTCGGCAGTCGGGTGAAGAGCTTCGACGACAGGGAAGCTCGCGCAATGTCGGGAGTGAAAGATATTTTCGAGATCCCTCTGGTGAAGGGAAGTGGCGTAGCCGTTGTTGCCGACAGTTTCTGGACGGCAAAGCAGGCACGCGATAGTTTGAAAATTGACTGGGACCTGTCCGGAGTTGAACTCGCCGACACGTCGCAGTTGTGGACGAAATACACGGCGCTGGCTCGTACTCCAGGCAATGTTGCGGTGGCTCGCGGCGACGACAAAGCAATGGATCGCATCCCTGCCGCTCGACGGATTGTAGCTGAGTACGAATTTCCCTATCTGGCCCACACCCCGATGGAGCCTTTGAACGCCACGGTCCGCTTTGAAGGCAACAAGGCAGAAGCCTGGGTCCCTTCGCAGTTTCAGACGATGGACCAGATGGCGATCGCCGAGGTCCTCGGACTGAAACCGGATCAGGTCGCCTTTCACACCGAATATGCCGGCGGCGGTTTCGGCCGGCGCGCAGTGATCGATTCACACGTGCCACGCGAAGCGGCCGTCATCGCCAAGCGGCTGAAGGGGACCCCGGTAAAGCTCGTCTGGACACGCGAGGATGATGTGCGTGGTGGTTACTATCGTCCGATGCATGCGCACCGTGTTGAGATCGGCGTCGGCGCCGATGGAATGCCCGCCGCGTGGCGTCATGTCATTGTCGGACAATCGCTGGTGGCCGGGACACCGTTCGCCGCCATGATGATCAAGAACGGTGTCGACGAATCGACAGTCGAGGGGACATCGGACACGAACTATAACCTGACGAACTTTCATGTCTCGGCACACAATCCAACCGTTAATGTGCCGGTGCTTTGGTGGCGCTCGGTCGGAAACACGCACACCGCGTTTGTGATGGAAACGCTGATTGATGAGCTGGCGATGCGCGCGAAAATAGATCCGATCGCTTATCGTCGCAAGCTTTTGAAACCTGAAGCAAAGAAACTTCGCGCGGCGCTGGACCTGATGGACCAGCAGAGCACGTGGCGAAACAATCTACCCAAAGGGCATGCGGCGGGCATTGCCTGCCACCAGTGCTTTGGGACCGCGGTCGCCTGTGCCGTCGAGGTCTCGATCGAAAACAAGCGACCGAAGATTCATCGCGTGACCGTCGCGGTCGATTGTGGGCTCGCTGTGAATCCGCTGACGATCGAGAGTCAATTTCAAGGAGGGCTTGGTTTTGGACTCACTCAGCTAATGGCCGGCGGCGCGATCACTCTTAAGGATGGTCGTGTGGAGCAAAGAAACTTTGACGGTTACACACCGCCCTACATTGCAGACTCGCCGGTCACAGTCGATGTGCACGTCGTTCCCAGTACGGAAGCGCCCACGGGTTGCGGCGAGCCACCCGTCCCTGTGATCTCACCGGCAGTAGTTAATGCTCTGGCGAAGCTGACCGGAAAGCGTTATCGCAGTCTGCCGCTTAAGAATGTTAGTTGAAGCGCCAAGGGCGCGTGATGTAAAAGCCTGGGCCAGCGGCCCAGGAACCAGGGTTCATCGAGGATTATGAAGCGCTGAAAGCGCGTAATACAACACTGTGATTCATGCCGCGCCTTCAGCGCTGCGTACCTTACAGGCGTTAGTACCTGGGCCGTTGGCCAGGCTTTCACATCTGGCGCCTTTGGCGCTCCGGAATTTGTGTCCACACGACACCATCAACACTCATTTCCCGGTCTTGTGCCAGGCCGCCAAGACTTCGGCCTCCCGTTGCGCACTGAATCCTGCACGCATCTTCATCTGCCGGTCGGCGGATTGTTTTCGAAACCATTCGAGGGTCGCCTTCGTCGTGTCTGACAGTGGACGAAAAGTCAGCCCCTTGCTTACCGCTTTATTTATGTTCACGGTTGAATAACCAATTTCCGGGCCATGTGTCGAGGTCCAGATCGGTATGTCATCGATGATTTTCTGATCGGTCAGAAACTTGTCATCCACCCAGGTGAACCGGGCATCTGAGCTCGTGGTCTTCTTCATGTCGTCGAGCATGTGGCCAATCGTTAGCTTTGCTTTCGGTCCCACTGCATTGAACGGGCCAGTGGCGCCTTGCTCAACCATGCGTATGGTCCATTCAGCCAGATCGCGCGCGTCGATGATCTGGATTGGATCCGCGGGCGAGCCGGGCGCTAAGACTTCGCCGCCGCGTTCGACGCGAACGGGCCAGTAGGTAAATCGATCGGACTCGTCGCCGGGGCCGACGATGTAGCCGGGACGAATGATTAGGGCCTTGCCGGGAAACCATTTTTCAGCTTCGGCTTCTGACTGAGCTTTGAGTGGACCGAACAGCGCAAAGTTGTTTGCGCGCATGGTGGCGTTGGTTTCTTTCATCGCATCCGCACCGGTGTATTTCGCGAGCGGCGCCGTTTCGTCCATTCCTACTTTGCTGGTATCCGCATAGCACGAGATGCTCGAAATAAAGACATAGCGGTCGGCATTTCCTTTTAGAATTTGCGCGGCGTCGCGCACCCAAACGGGAAGGGTGGCCGGGTTATCGATGACCACATCCCACGTTCTGCCTTTCAACGCGTCGAGCTTGCCATTGCGATCGCCCAGTAGTTGTTCGACCTCTTTTGGCGTCTCGCCCGGATGTGTGCGGCCGCGATTGAAGACGGTTACTTTATGTCCGCGGCTCAGCGCGTATCGAACCTGGAACGGCCCGGTAAAACCAGTGCCACCCAGAATCAAAATGCGTAGGCTCTTCGCGGTCCTCGTGCCGCCGCTCGTTTCTGCGGCTGAGAGGCGGGACACGCCGGATATTAATCCCAGGCCGGCAAAGCCGCCCGCCATGGCTGAGAGTCTTAGAAATGCTCTCCTGGTTGTTGACATTGTTCGCTCCTGATGAATGACCTGCCGAATAGGGGAACCCGCACTAATGCACGGCCACCGATCTGTTTAGCATAGCTGGTACGCATGAGACGGCTGTGAGGTTTTGTCTTATGTTTCACTGCGTAGCAGTGACAGACAGTAGCCGGGGGTAAGCGCATCAGCGCGCCACCCCCGGATCACGTCCCTCAAAGATCCTAAGCCCGCGAAGCGGGCGACAGATTCCGCGTCTTTAACGCTTCCTCTATAATGAGGACGCATCTCGGAAGTCATTAGTATGAATTCAAACGACATCGAAACGACGCAGGCTCAACAGCTAGATGACGAAACAAGGCGTCAAATCGACTTGGCTGTGGAAGCTCAAATTCGAATCATCGCTGGTGCTTACGAAAAGGCGAACGCCTACACGAATCTCATCGTTCTTGCAGGCTACGCTGGTCTCTTTGCCTTATGGCAATTTACTAAGGGTAACTTGAGTCGTATGCAGGTACTTGTCTCTGCATTATTGACATTATGCTCAATCACCATCTTTGTGCTTTTTGAAATCTACAAAGCACATTACACATCACGCCAGCTGCGTCAGTATGCTAATGTAGTTCAGCAACCTGAAAACAAAGCTTCTCTGGAGAATCTGGTGTCCGCAATGAACGATTTCGAGGCTGCTGAAAGAGCGGCCGCTGTTCATTTTGTAAGATATTGGCAAGCTGTATTCTGGGTTACCACGATTACAGGACTAGGTGCCGCGCTTGTTCTTGCTTATGCTTTTGTTCGCGCACTGTTCAGAGGTTGAACGAGCCTACCCGGGATTCTTGACCGCCTCCGCCCGTCCGTCGTATGTTGATTATTCCCCCCTAAGAACTAAGTTTCATAGTTCATTCACTCGCAACTATTGCGGGTGCTATTGACCTCATCAACTCAAGGGGAAATTCATGAACACCTCAAAGAAATCTGCGCCGATAAGATCACTGACGCTAAGTCTTTTAGTATTTATTCCAACTGCATTGTTCGCGATAGCAAACGCTCAGAAGCGGACCGGCCATCCGACGCACGCGGCGGCCCTAAGTCGCGTTGAGCTGAAGGAAGCGAACAAGCGTCTGGCGGAGATGGGTTATGGAGCAGGGCGAACTGCTCTGATCGCTTTTCAGAAATACGAAGGCCTCAAAGTTACGGGCCAACTCAGCCGCGAAGACATTGCCGCGATCATGAACGCGACAGCGCCGCAGGCGAAAGACCCTGGCTACAAACATGTTGAAGTGGACCTGGATCGCCAGGTGCTGTTGTTGACCGATGATGGCGGAGCGGTGAAGAAAGTTCTTCCGGTCTCAACCGGCAGTGACAAGCAGTACAACGAAAAAGGCATGAGCGGTCTGGCATACACGCCGCGAGGGCGTTTCAGAATTTATGCGAAGATCGCGGGCTGGAGAAAATCGCCACTCGGTCTCCTTTATTATCCTAACTACTTCAGCGATGGACTGGCGATTCACGGTAATTCTTCCGTGCCCGATTCACCTCAGAGCCACGGCTGTATTCGCATACCAAATTCAGCGGCAATCGAGATGTACAAACAAATGCCGGTCGGCACAATCGTGCTTATCTATGACAAGCAATCGTTTGTGTCGGCGAAGGATTGGGTGAAGCAGTAGTTGAGCGGTTACTGCTCTCGGCGTGCTTTCACTCGTCCGGATCCGGCGCGTAATAGCCCTGCCGACCCATCACCATGTATTCAGGATGATCGCGTACTGAGATTGTGACTTTGCGCCGCTTACCGTCATGCTGCTTATTGGTTGGATAGTACCCAATGAGGTAGCGGCGGTTAATGTCAGAAAAAATGCGGGAATAGATCTCGTCAGCCTGTGAAGGCTGGTCCAGGAACTCAATCCAGCCCCCAGTGATTGTCGATAAGACGGCCAGTGCGGATTGCATGTTGACCGTGTCTTCGGCTTCCCATTTCATAATTTCCGGAGGAAGGTTTAGATTGGCTTTTCGACTCTTCTCGGAATGCCACGGAAGAGAGAAGGTGCGATCATTGGCCGCCCGCACCTGGGCGATCTGCTCTTCGGGAGAAAGACCGATCAGGCGAAAGCCCGGCACCACTGTGTAGATCGTCGCCCGCGATGTTTCTGCCGCTTTGTAAACGTCGTTGAGACTGAACTCGCGTTTGTTTCGGCGCACGTACTCCTGATAATGTTTTTCATTGCGATCCATCTCTAACCTCATATCCGCAGTCAGCCCGGCCGGAATCGGCGGCAGCGGGATCGGATTTTCAAGGATGTGTGCTTCAGTCCCCATTGTTTGAAAAACGATAATCGGGCGCACGTCCTCATCGTCAAACGCTTCTTTGAGGACTGCCATCAGGGCGCTGTATTGAAACCCACGGCCGAACGGCAGATGGCGCTGTTGAGGGTCTGCCAAAGGGCTCCTGTCTAGTGTCGTTCTCTTTAGGAGTACATCCAGGCCGTCCTTTAATCTCGTCTTGTTGTTCGTATAGTTGACTAGCAATTCAACGTCGTCGGTGACAATGGCCATTCGATCGGCCGATCCAAGTTTGTCGATCAGAGTCTTGGCGGCGGCGACGCTGGTTCGCAGGAAAGGGATCTCCATGCAACTGTAATCAATGATGAGGACGATTGAGCGCGGAACGGCGACATTGTCTCCCAAAGAAAACATTTCGACGGACTGTTTATTGCCGTTCTCGGCTACGAGAAAATCCTTCTGGGCTAGTCCCTGAACCGGTCGGCCTTGCGGATCAAGAACCAAAACATCTGATACGACCAGATTGGTCTGAACCCGGACTACGTCGTCACTCGAACTTGCAAAGCGAGCGTCTTTGCGTTTCGTTTCGACCGCAGCCTTTCGTTCCGGATCCCATTTTAGTTTTTCCAGGCTCGACCCGAAATTCTTTAGCTTGGGCTTCTCTTTCGTTTGGCCAGGCGCAGCGGAACAGAAACACAGAGCAATCGATAAAGCGGAAATACGGGTGAGATAAAAAGAGGTTCGGTTGCCGGTCATCGTGGCTCCCGTTTAGGTCTGTTTGTCGGCGTCAATCTATCACGAATTCAGGTGCTGGAGAATGGTTTGCCAGCGCGCGCTAACGGTAATCGCTTCTTTTAGGCAATAATAAGCAACGCGCTCTTCCGATAACTAGTCCATCGAATATGCTCCAGTGCCCGCGATGTGGTCGACAGTATCCCAACGAGGTGCTTGTGTGCCCGAACGATCACACGCCTTTGCAGGCTGACGCTACGATCGCCGATGTCCCGAGAGATCCGTTGCTGGGTCGGGTGTTCGAAGGGAAATATCGGCTGGATCAACCGCTCGGCGGCGGCAGCATGGGCACGGTGTATCGCGCGACCCACTTGCTCATCGATCGGCCCGTAGCGCTGAAAGTCCTCAGTCAACGATTCGTTGGCGACCAAACCGCGCAGCAAAGATTTCGTCGCGAAGCCCGTGCAGCCGGACGCATGCAGCATCCTAACGCCGTAACTGTCACCGATTTTGGAGCTACGGATGATGGCTATCTATACATTGTGATGGAATTGCTCGAGGGTCGCACGCTGCGTGACTTGCTCGCGCACGAAGCGCCGCTCGATCCAGCGCGGGCCGTCTCTTTCATGTTGCAGACCTGCGCCGCCGTGGGCGCTGCGCATGAGGCTGGATTGATTCATCGCGATCTCAAGCCCGCGAATATTTTCATCGAGCAGCGTCCTAATTTTCCCGCGGTTGTGAAGGTGCTCGATTTTGGCGTCGCAAAGTTCGCCGTCGAAGAACATGATGAAGACTACAACACGCTCACACAGGTTGGCGCCATCATCGGCACGCCGCGTTACATGTCGCCTGAGCAGTGCGCCGGCACTGCGTCGCTGACTCCCGCGGCGGATGTCTATAGCCTGGGAATTATTCTCTACGAAATGTTGACTGGTGTTTCTCCTTTCAGCGGGGACACACCACTCGCGCTGGCGCTGAAACAAGTTTCCGAGGCGCCGCGGCCGCCGCGAGAAATTGTCCCCTCCATTCCCGAAGCGCTCGAGCGCGTCGTGTTGCATGCGCTGG
>Ga0193730_1000085_pt1 | contig 33482 bp, 37 predicted proteins | sample U1a1metaG_FD_144919 | JGI IMG/M metagenome (GOLD analysis project Ga0193730, IMG submission 144919) | Soil microbial communities from a riparian zone of the East river system, Colorado, United States - U1a1 | ecosystem: Environmental > Terrestrial > Soil > Riparian zone | place: USA: East River...
CCGAACCGTGTTGATGCGCTTCGCCTCTATCCACGGCGAGCCTATACCCACAGGGAGCGAAGAGGCCGGGTGGCGAGCCGAACGCCGAGCGCTACCGCGGTTCCCGGCGCGAGAGTCAGGCTACGTCGTCTAAGCGCAGCCTTCGAGATGGCCGAAACGGACACTGCGAGAATCGCTAGTCGGAGCCGAGCCACCACAGTCGAGTTCCTCCCAAATCTCCGCCCGGCGAACTCTTCCTCGCGGCGAGCTAATGCCCACCGGCGGCGATTTCTGCGACGAGGATCTGCATCGCCTCCTCGCTTGAGAAGCCTGTGGCTTCGAGTGCATTCTTCTCGGCTGCGAGGGCCCTGGCTTTCTCCAGAAGCGGACCCGAAAAGTCGGACGAACGAAGCCTCAGGCCTTCATTCAGAAGCGGCAAGCCGGACGGCGTTGAGACGTCCTTGGATTCACTACGCGAAGAACGAGCCACGCGCGCGGCGGTTCCCGTCACTTCTCGGGCAACAGCTACCTCGAGGGCGCTTCCGACTATGTCCCTGGCTGCCGCATCGACCAGGTGCTTGATGCCATCGGGGAGTCTCGCCCTCTCAGCCAGACCCAGTCGCCTTCTCATTTGCATGGTCGCCTCGCGCGTGATGCGCTGCACTAGAGGCCCTGCTGCAGCCGGCGCGGCGTCGTTTGAGGTCCCCGCCTCGACGTCGTTAGTGGCCGCCGCGACGTGGGTTGCGTTCCGGGTGGCTGGCATGTTCCTCCCCTTTGCTTGACCGACTGCCGCGCGACCACAGAAACACGCGACCCAGTACCGCCGCAGTGATCGATGCTACATGGCGCACCTTGATCTTCTCGCGATTTTCAACCCCTTTTCGCGGCGCGTACTACCGAGGCCGCGTCGGGGCGGTCAGCACCGCAGCACCAACCACCCCCACTGGATATGGGCGCGTCCGGGAGCGGCTGCGCCCCCCAAACGTTCGGGCACTGTCGGACCTGCGGGGGGCGCGGTCGAACTCAGCGTTCACGATGATTCTTTAAAAGCCGGGGCCGGGCGTGAGCGCCTGCCGCTTGACGCCCGCGGCACTTTTGGGGAGAGGTTGCCGTTGCCCCGGCTTTAACTCATTGTTGGCAGGGTTACAAGACAGAATCAAGGGCTCATCAGGGAGCTTGGCTCCGCGCTCGGCAGCCGTCAGAGAAGACCCTCCGCGCGCTGGCGCCCAAGCTCGGGGTGACGGCCCTCTACCTCGAGAGCGGCAACGACGAGGGCGTCTGCCCGCACTGCGGGGGGCCGAAGCCCTAGCGCAACGGTCTTAGACTCTGAGGAAAGGGACAGGGGCGGCAGGACTCGAACCTGCAACCCCCGGTTTTGGAGACCGGTGCTCTGCCAGTTGAGCTACGCCCCTTGGCGGTTCGAGGCTGCGATTGTACCCCTGGTGGTTTCGGCATCCTTCGCCTCGTGAGACCCCCCGGCCAGCGGCGCGCGCTCGGCGCGCTCTTTCTCGTCCTGGCGCTGATGCTGGCGGGCGTCGCGACCGCGGCGGCCGACGCAGCCAGGCACGAGGCCGGCCTCGCCGTGATCGCTTTCGCGGCGGCGGCACTGGCGCTCTGGCTCGGATTGATGGCAGTACGGGCCCTACGCGCCCCCTGACTAAAGGGAAATCGCCTCCCGACCCCGTATCCTCTGACCGTGTCCACGAAGCCGAAGCCCGATGAGACCCTTTCGCTCTGGCAGGAGTACCGCAGGACCGGCGAGCAAGCGCTGCGCGAGCGCCTGATTCTCACCTATGCGCCGCTCGTCAAGTACGTCGCCGGGCGCGTCGGCAGCGGCCTGCCGAGCCACGTCGACGAAAGTGACCTCGTCCAGTACGGGCTGCTCGGGCTGATCGGCGCGATCGAGCGCTACGACCCGGACCGGGACGTCAAGTTCGAGACGTACGCGATTGCGCGAATCAAGGGCTCGATCATCGACGAGCTGCGGGCGATGGATTGGGTGCCGCGTTCGGTGCGCTCGCGGGCGCGGGACATCGAGCGCGCGATCGGCGGCCTGGAAGCGAAATTCGGCCGCGCCCCGACTGACGAGGAAGTCGCGAGGCAGCTCGGCATGACCGAGGGAGAGCTCGACGAGAGCCTGACCGAGATCGGCCGCTCGTCGATCGGCGCTCTCGACGAACTCTGGACCGTTTCCGCGTCCGGCGGCGACCGGATCGCCCTGATCGACACGATCGAGGACACGCAGGGGCCACAGCCCCAGTCCGCGCTGGCGGAGACAGAGATGAGGGAGGCCCTCGGCGAGGCGATCTCACGGCTGCCCGAGCGGGAAAAGCTCGTCGTCACGCTCTATTACTACGAAGAGCTGACCCTGCGCGAGATCGGCGAGGTGCTCGGGGTGACCGAGTCGCGCGTCTCCCAGCTGCACACGAAGGCGATCCTGCGCCTCAAGGCGCGGCTTGCAGGCTCTCCGGCGCGCGAGCCCCTCGAGCGCTAACCGCGACCCCGACGACACGTCTTACTTGAGCGACTCCGTACAAAACGGAGTAATCTCGGCGTGTGGAGAGGGGTCCACACCGGGATTGGGTCTCAAGAAAGGATGGGGAAACAGTGAAGCATCGAGCACTGCTCGTAGTGGCAGGGCTAGTTGGCGTGGCGACACTGATCGCGTCGCTGAGCGTCGCGGTAGCCGGGACATCGAGTCCGGCAAAGCAAGCCGCACCGGCCAAGTCAGCCGCGATCGTGCCGCCGAAGGTGCCGAATGCCGCGGCAATCAGGGCCAAATACAAGGGTCAGTCGATCCAGTTCATCGGCGACGCTGCGGTAGGGGCCAGCCACAAGCGCGACCTCAAGCTCGTCGCACGCTTCCAGAAGGACACCGGCATCAAGGTCAATCTGGTGCCGCACCCGGCGGGCTCGGACGCGGCGTACTCGCAACTCGCGCGTGCGTTCGGATCGAAGTCGTCGAAGCCGGACGTGGCGATGATCGATGTCGTCTGGCCGGGTGCGTTTGCGCCGTACCTCGTCAATCTGAAGCCGGCTCTCGGCAAGGCGTCGAAGCAGTTCGTGCAGTCGATCGTCCAGAACGACACGATCGGCGGCAAGCTGGTCGCGCTGCCGTGGTTCGGAGACTTCGGAATCCTCTACTACCGCACCGACCTGCTGAAGAAGTACGGCTACAGCAAGCCGCCGACGACCTGGAACACGCTCTTCGCGATGGCGAAGAAGATCCAGGACGGTGAGCAGAAGACGAACAAGAACTTCTACGGCTTGGTCTACCAGGGGAACTCGTACGAGGGTCTCACGTGCGACGCCCTCGAGTGGGTCGCCTCGGCCGGAGGCGGGAACTTCATCGACAACGGCAAGGTGACGATCAACAACACCAGGGCGGCGACGATTCTGGATGCGATGCGCAACCAGGTCGGCAAGCTCACGCCGCGCGGTGTCACCTCGTACGACGAGGAGGGCGCCCGCAACGTGTTCGCCGCCGGCAATGCCATGTTCATGCGCAATTGGCCGTACGCCTACTCGGCGAACCAGACCACCCCGGTGAAGGGCAAGTTCTCCGTTACCGTGCTACCGCACGGCGCTGCCGGCCATTCGGTCGGGACCGTCGGCGGCTGGCAACTCGCCGTTTCGAAGTTCTCGAAGCACAAGCCTGCCGCGATCGAGTTCGTCCGCTACATGACGAGCCCGGCCGTGCAGAAGTTCAACGCAATCTACAACTCGAATGTGCCGACGATCCCGGCTGTTGCGAAGATCAAGGCCGTCGTCAAGGCAAACCCGTATCTCACGCCCGCGATCGCGAACGTCGCCCGCGTGACGCGGCCAGGGAAGTACCTGAAGACGCACTACAACGAAGGGTCGAAGGCGATCTACCAGGGCGTCAGCCAGATCCTGAACGGCACGCCCGCGAAGAACGTGTTGCCGAGCGTCGCCTCGAAGCTGAACAGCCTCATCAAGTAGAGCCTGCACGCTACGGCGCAACGAGGGAGGATGGCATCTGTCATCCTCCCTCAGCTTTTCGGTGAATAGTCGATGAGCTCGGTAGCCACGCCCGCACCCACGCCTCGCCGCCGCCGCAGGAGTCGCCTGCAGCGTCGTCAGGCACGGCTTGGCTGGCTGCTGCTCGTACCGGCGCTTGCTGTCGTCGCGTTCGTCGCGATCTATCCGCTCGGGAAGACGGTCTACTACAGCTTCACGAACCAGGAGTTCCTCGCCGGGATCGAGCCGACAAAGTGGGTCGGGCTTCGAAACTACCGGGAGCTCTGGCACGACAGCATCTTCCGCACCGCCGTCTGGACGACGATCAAGTTCACCCTGATCACGGTCGGGTTCGAGTTCGTGCTCGGGATGATCATCGCCCTGGTCGTCAACTCGAACTTCAGGGGACGCGGCGCGATGCGCGCCGTGATGCTCGTTCCGTGGGCCATTCCGACCGTCGTCGCCGCCCAGATGTGGAAATGGATGTTCGATGACGTCTACGGCGTCATCAACGACGCCGGCGTCCGCTTGCACCTCCTTTCGCACTCGCGCGCATGGATCTCCGAGCCGAGCACGGCGCTTGCATCCGTCTGCGCGGTCGACATCTGGAAGACGACGCCCTTCGTCGCGCTCCTCCTTCTCGCGGGCCTGCAGGTGATCCCTCGTGACCTGTACGAGGCGGCGGAGGTCGACGGCGCGAGCAAGCTGCAGCAGTTCTGGCGAATCACGCTGCCGCTGCTTCGTCCGGCAATCCTCGTCACCTTGATCTTCCGGACGCTCGACGCCCTGCGTGTCTTCGACGTCTTCTACGTCTTCTTCGGGAACCGCCCTGATACGCAGACGATGGCGATCTACGATCAGGCCACGATCGTCGGCGACGGGCATGTCGGGTACGGGTCGGCAGTCAGCGTCGCGATCTTCTTGATCATCGGGCTCTTCGTCGTCATCTACGTCACTTTCATGCGGGTGACCGACGAATGAGCGTCGCTCGCCTTCGGCTCGCTCCCGTGGGGGAAACCCTGTTTCCCCCACGAGCCCCCTTCTCCATAGATGCGGGGGAACCTCCCGGTTCCCCCGAGTCCCCTTCCCCCGCTCATGGGCCAGGAGCTGGCCAATGAGCACAGTCGCCGAAGCTCCACGGGCACGGGCACGGCCCGTCAGCCGGGGCCACTGGCTTCGGAGGAGCCCGATGGGGCGGTTCATCACCAAGGTGCCGTTCTGGCTCCTGATCGCCGTGATTTTCGTCTACGCCCTTTTCCCGTTCTACTGGGCCATCCGCTCGGCCTTCACCCCGGACGGAGAGCAGTTCAAAACCCCGATTGATTACTTCCCGAAGCATCCGACGTGGGCCAACTTCCGCGAGGCGCTGAGCGCCTCCACTTTCCAGCATGCGCTCATCAACTCGACGATCGTTGCCGGTGCGGTCACGCTGATCTCGCTTACGATCGGCTCGCTGGCGGCGTACGCGCTCGGGCGTTTCCGCTTCCGCGGCAAGTCGGCGGTGCTCTATCTGATGCTCTCGATGACGATCTTCCCGCAGATTGCGATCCTCGGCGCGCTCTACACGATGATCAACGACTTCCATCTCTACGACACGCTGGGTGCGTTGATCCTGAGCTACATGATCTTCACGCTGCCGTTCACGGTCTGGGTGCTGACCAGCTTCATGCGTGGGCTGCCGGGTGACCTGGAGGAGGCGGCGTACGTCGACGGAGCGACACCGTTACAGGTCTTCTACAAGGTGCTTCTTCCCCTGATTGCACCCGGGCTCGTGACGACCGGCCTGCTCGCCTTCATCGCCGCCTGGAACGAGTACCTGTACGCGCTCTCATTCATTCAGACGCCGGATAAGTACACCGTGCCGCTGTCGATCACGACCTTCGTCGGCAAGTCGGGCAGCTCGTTCCAGCAACCCTGGGGGCAGATCATGGCCGCGACTGTGATCGTCACCTTGCCGTTGATCACTGCGACGTTGATCCTGCAGCGGCGCATCCTCGCGGGCTTGACCGCCGGCGCAGTTAAGGGCTAGATCGCTTCGCGCGTTTCCGGATCGAAGAAGTAGAGGCGGCTGGTGTCGACGGCGAGCTCGATCTTGCTGCCGACCGCGATCCGCGTCCGCGGGCTGACCCGTGCGACGAGCCGCGTGAGTTCCTGGGAGCCATTGCCGTCCGTGTCTCCGCCGAAGTAGATGTCCGCGTCGCTCTCGTCAGCGTCTGCGGTGACGGCGCTGGAGACGATGCCGGTGGCCTTGACCGAGAAGTAGACCAGCACTTCGGAGCCGAGCGGCTCGGTCAGATCGGCGACGGCCTCGATCCGCCGGTCGGGAGGCGCATCCGATTCGAGGCTCGCGTCCTCAAAGTCTTCCGGGCGGATCCCGAGCATGACCGTTCGGCCGACGTACTGGCCGAGCTCTGACCGGTTACGCGCAAGCTGGTCGTCGACCGCAAGCTTGTAGTCGCCAAAGGCGACCGTCAGGCCGCCGTTGCTCCGGTCGAGCTGGGCCTCGACGAGGTTGATCGACGGCGAGCCGATGAACCCGGCCACGAACTCGTTGACGGGGTTGTCGTACAGCACCTGAGGTGTGTCGACCTGCTGTAGATGGCCCGTCTGCATGACCGCGACCCGATCGCCCATCGTCATCGCCTCGACCTGGTCGTGCGTGACGTAGATGGTCGTGACGCCGAGGCTGCGCTGGAGCTGGTGGATCTCGGCGCGCAGGGTCACACGCAGCTTCGCGTCGAGGTTCGAGAGCGGCTCGTCCATGAGGAATGCCTGTGGTTCGCGCACGATTGCGCGTCCCATCGCGACACGCTGGCGCTGGCCCCCGGAGAGCGCGCGCGGCTTGCGCTTGAGGAACTCCTCGATCTTGAGGATCTTCGCCGCCCGGTTCACCCGCTCTGAGATCTCCTGCTTGGGGAGCTTCCGGAGCTTGAGGCCGAAGGCGAGGTTCTGCTCAACCGTCATGTGCGGGTAGAGCGCGTAGCTCTGGAAGACCATTGCGATGTCGCGGTCCTTCGGCGTCAGGTCGTTGACGACCCGCTCGCCGATCCGGATCTCGCCCCCACTGATCTCCTCGAGCCCGGCGAGCATTCGCAGTGCCGTGGTCTTGCCGCACCCGGACGGGCCGACGAGCACCATCAGCTCGCCGTCGGTGATGTCGAGGTCGAGGTCGTGGACCGCCTGCGTGCCGTCGGCGTAGATTTTCGAAACGGAGTCGAACTCGATCTCGGCCAGCGATCCTCCTCTGTCAGTGCGAGCTTAACCCGATTTGCGAGCAAGGACGCCCGCATGCGGTGCGAGCAATCCGTCGGCGACCGAATCCGGATGGGTCGTCAGCTCTGGCGGGCCGGTGATGGGGACGGGTTGGGAGCCCGCGGTTGTATTGATTCCGACGACGTGGTCGCCCCGTTCGAAAGGGACGACGCCTTCGAAGCCCTCGACCAGGCGGAAGCCCTTTCCCAACAATTTTCGGGCCTCGATCAGCAAGCGGTAAAGGTGCAGTAGGGACCCCGGGTCGTTTTGCTGCAGCGCGACATTTCGCTCTGCCGGGTCGACCAGGGGTAGCCAGGGATCGCCGGACGTGAAGCCACCGGTGGGGGTGGCGTCCCATTGCATCGGGTGGCGCATCGGGTCGCGCCCGGCGCGGTCGTAGGGCGGCTCGGCTCCGGGTCCATTCGCGAGGCCGATCTCGTCGCCCTGGTAGATGAAGGCGGTGCCCGGAAGCGTGAGCAGCAGCATCGCGGCCGCGCGGACGTTCTCCGGTCCAACCCGGGTGGCGAGCCGGTCGAAGTCGTGGTTCGACGCCACCCAGGCGACCCCGCCAAGCTCTGCAGCCGGGCCGATCGCCCCGCGAAGGCGTTTCGCCTTCCAGGGGGTGAACAGGAACTCGAACGCGAAAACGAGGTCGAGCACCTTCAGGTAGGGCGGATAGCTGCTGGTCGGCTGAAAAACCTCGCCGACCAGCAGCGCGTCGCCTGCGGCAGCTCGGATCTCGGCGAGGGCATCGATCGCCTCGGGACGATTGGCCGAGTAGATGTGCTCGAGCATGGCCGCCTCGCCACGCTGGGGCAACGGAAACGTGCCGGTCGCGGGCGGGTCGTCGCGCAGCTGGTCGTCCTTGATCAGTCTGTCGATCGCGTCGAGCCTGAACCCGTCGACGCCGCGTTCGAGCCAGAAGCGGACCACGGCCTGCATCGCCTCGACGAGTTCCGGGTTCCGCCAGTTCAGGTCCGGCTGCTCGGGGTAGAACGAGTGCAGGTACCAGCGGCCCGTTTGCTCGTCGCGGCTCCACGCAGGCCCGCCGAAGGCGGCGATCCAGTTGTTCGGAGGGCCGTCGACCGGCGACCAGATGTACCAGTCGGGGTGCTCGCGGAACCAGGGATGCTCGATTGAGGTGTGACAGAGGATCAGGTCGAGCAGGACGCGAAGGCCGCGCTCGTGGGCCGCGGCGACGAGCTCGTCGAAGTCCTCGAGCGTTCCGAACACCGGGTCGACAGCGGTGTAGTCCGAGACGTCGTAGCCGAAGTCGGCGAGCGGCGAGGGGTAGATCGGCGAGAGCCAGAAGGCATCGACGCCGAGCCAAGCGAGGTGATCGAGCCGTTGCGCGATCCCGCGCAGGTCGCCGATCCCATCACCGTCCGAGTCCTGGAAGGACCTCGGATAGATCTGGTAGACGACCGCGTCCTCCCACCAGGCCATGGCCTCGGAGGATATGACGGGCGACCGGGTCCCGAGCCATGTCCGCGGACCCGGTCGCCAGACATGGCCTCGGACCAGGTCCCGAGGAAAGACGCAGCGATAAGATCGACCGCGCCAACGATCCGAAAAAGGAGCCCCGCCAGATGCCCGTCGAGCCCGGAAAGATCCGCAACGTCGCCGTCGTCGGTCACCGTTCCACGGGCAAGACCTCGCTCGTGGAGGCGATGCTCTTCCAGTCCGGCGCGATCAACCGGCTCGGCACGATCGAGGCCGGCAGCACGACCGGCGACTGGGACGACGATGAGCACAACCGCCAGATGTCGCTTGCAGCGTCCCTCTGCCACGTCGAGTGGCAGGGCCGCAAGATCAACCTGATCGACACCCCGGGCGACCCAGGGTTCCAGGGCGACATGATCGCCGCGCTGCGCGTCGTCGAGGGCGCGTTGGTCGTCGTCAGCGCGGTCATGGGCGTCGAAGTCCAGACGGCTCGCGCCTGGCAGCGCTCCGAGCAGTACGACCTTTCGCGAGTCATCGTCGTGAACATGCTCGATCGCGAGCGCGCGGACTTCTTCCGGACGCTCGAGGCGCTCCGCGAGCAGTTCTCGCCGCGCTGCGTCGCCGTTCACCTGCCGATCGGCACCGAGCACGAGCTATCCGGCGTTGTCGACCTCCTGCACATGAAGGCGTACACGAGCCCGGAGGGCGAGCGGGAGAGCGCGCCCGGCGAGATCCCAGCCGAGATGGAGAGCCAGGTAGCCGAGTACCGCGAGAAGCTGCTCGACTCCGTCGTCGAGACCGACGAAGCGCTGATGGAGCGCTACCTCGACGGCCAGGAGCTCTCCGACGAGGAGGTCGCGCACGCGCTCAAGGACGCGGTCACGCGGGGCGAGATCTTCCCCGTCGCCTGCGCCGTCGCGACGAAGAACCTAAGCACGACGGCGCTGCTCGACCTGCTTGTCGAGGGCGTTCCCTCGCCCGCGAAGAAGCAGATCGACCTCGGCGTCGAGGGCGACGGGACAGCGGCCTTCGTCTTCAAGACGATCGCCGACCCTTTCGCGGGCCGGATAAATGTCCTCCGGGTCATCTCCGGCGAGATCAAGTCCGACTCGACGCTCGCGAACCATCGCTCCCATTCGAAAGAGCGAGTCGGCCAACTCCTGGCTCTGCAGGGGAAGGAGCACACGCAGGAAGACGCGTTCGGCGCCGGCGACATCGGTGCCGTCGCGAAGCTCAAGGACACGACAACCGGCGACCTGCTGCTCGACGCCGACCGGGAGGTCGAGACGCCGGAGCTCGCCTTCCCGGAGCCGGTGATGAGCTTCGCGGTGACGCCGAAGGCCAAGGGGGACGAGGAGAAGGTCGGCACCGCGCTGCGACGCCTCTCCGAGGAGGACCCGACGCTCGTGATCCGCCGCGACCCACAGACCGGCGAGCAGCTGCTTTCGGGCCTCAGCCAGATCCACGTCGAGGTCGCCGTCGACCGCGTCAAGAGCCGGTTTGGGGCCGAGGTCGAGCTGCATCAGCCGCGCGTGCCGTACCTCGAGACGATTCGCAAGGAGTCGCGCGCCCATGGCCGCTACAAGAAACAAACGGGCGGACGTGGCCAGTTCGGCGACGCCGTGGTCGTGCTCGAACCGCTCGAAGGTCACCAGGGCTACGAGTTCTCGGACGAGATCGTCGGCGGCGTCATCCCGCAGGGATTCCGGCCGGCCGTCGACAAGGGGATCCAGGAGGCGATGCAGCACGGAGAGCTCGCCGGCGCACCTGTCCAGGGCCTGCGCGTCCGCCTCGTCGACGGCTCGTACCACTCGGTCGACTCCTCCGAGATGGCGTTCAAGATCGCCGGCTCGATGGCGTTCAAGCAGGCTTACGAGCAGGCGGATCCGGTGCTGCTCGAGCCGATCATGGACGTCGAAGTGACCGTCCCCGACGAGTCGGTCGGAGCTGTCAACGGCGATCTCAACTCACGTCGCGGGCGCCTGCAGGGGATGGAGCCGAAGGGCGGGATGACGACGATCAAGGCCGAAGTGCCGATGTCGGAGATCCTCACCTACTCGCAGTCGCTGACCTCGCTGACAGGCGGTCGTGGCGACTATCACATGAGTTTCGCGCGTTACGAGGAAGTCCCCTCGCACATCGCGCAGAAGATCATCGCCGAGGCCAAGCAGGACACGGAAGAGGCCACCGTTTAGAAGAACTGCCTCGCTATAGTCGCCCGGATGCGGATCGCGAGGCAATCCGTGGCTCGCAGCTGTGCGGTGTGCGAGCGCACCTTGCTGATGGGCGAGCGGACCACCCGCTTCACCACCGACGGCGAGAACTTCGTCGACGTCTGCCCGCTCTGCCAGGACATCGCGCTCGAGTACGGGTGGTTGAAGGAGGGCAGTCCGACAACGCCGACGGTCTCGACCGACCGACCCCGCCGACGCCTCAGCCTCGCGAGCCTATTCGAGGCACGGAAGGCCGCAGTCTCAGAGTCGCCCGTTGCCGACGAGCCGATCCTGCGCCGACTTTCCGAGCCCGAGCGCGAGGTGGTCGAGGCGGCCGATCTCTTCAACCAGACCGACTTCCGCCGCACGGTCGCGGGAATAGCGAAGAGCCTCGGCACGCCGAGGACCAGCATCCGCCCCCTTTCCGGCGTCAGCGGCGAGGTGGTGATCACGATCGCCTGGGACATCTCCTGGTACCAGTACCGCGTCACCCCCGAGCTCTCCCAGCCGGTCCGCCTCGAGGAGCGAGGGCACGAGCTCACCGAGCTCGACGACCTCTACAAGGACTGGAACGCGCACCTGGACGAGCACGGCAGAGTCGTGCCGAATATCGCCCGGGTCTAGTCCCTTTACGCCACGTCCGGGGTCTGACCCCCGACCGTGTACCGAAAAGACAACACGGGGGATGGCTCGCGGGGGCGGCGTCCCTAAACTACGACGCAGATGATCTATTGCGTGATCCCCCGCGAGCTCGCCGACGAGCTCTTCGACAAGATGGTCGACTACTACAAGGACAACCCGAACGTCGAGGTGATCGTCGACCGGCGCGAGGGACCCGACCGGCGCGCAGGCAAGCCGGCGGGAGAGTTCCAGGAGAAGCGGCTGACGAGGGAGCGTCGCCGAGCGCACCCCGGCACCTTCCCCGACACCGAGCCACCCGAAGCCGGCTGACGCGCCGGCATTAGAATCGCTGCCGATGGCGATTCTCGGCGCGAAGACATTCCAGAACTACATCGACGGCGAGTGGGTCGACGCCGCCTCCGGCGAGACCTTCGAGTCGACCAGCCCCGCGAACGGCGAGACGATCGGCGTCTTCCCGAAGTCGGGGCCCGACGATGTCGATCGGGCCGTCGCAGCCGCGAGGGCGGCCTATGAGGAATGGCGGCTCGTGCCGGCGCCGAGGCGCGGCGAGATCCTGTTCCGCTTCGCGCAGCTTCTCGCCGACCACAAGGACGACGTCACCGAGCTGATGACCCACGAGATGGGGAAGGTCACGGCCGAGGCGGCAGGCGACGTCCAGGAAGCGATCGACATGGCCTACTACATGGGCGGTGAGGGACGGCGCCTATTCGGCCAAACAACTCCGTCGGAGCTCCGCGACAAGTTCCAGATGTCGGTGCGGATGCCGGTCGGGGTTGTCGGGGCGATCACGCCCTGGAACTTCCCGATCGCGATCCCGTCCTGGAAGACCTTGCCCGCGATCGTCTGCGGGAACACAGTCGTCTTCAAGCCCGCGACAGATACTCCGGCGCTGGGCGAGCGCTACGTCGAACTCTTCGCGGAAGCAGGCCTGCCGAAAGGCGTCCTCAACATCGTCCACGGCGGTGGTGGCGACGTCGGCCAGCGGCTCGTCGAGCACCCGGACGTCCCGATCATTACCTTCACCGGCTCGCGCGAGACCGGCGTCGCGGTCACGAAGGCCGCGGCGGACAACCTCAAGCACGTCCACCTCGAGCTCGGCGGCAAGAACGCGATCATCGTCATGGACGACGCCGATCTCGACCTGGCCGTCGACGGCATCGTCTGGTCGGCGTTCGGCACTTCGGGTCAGCGCTGCACGGCAGCAAGCCGAGTGATCGTGCACGAGGCCGTCTACGACCAGCTCGCCTCGCGCCTCGTCGCGCGCGTCGAGCAGATGCGGCTCGGCCCCGGCTGGGAGGGCGACACCGACATCGGCCCGGTGATTAACAAAGGCGCGCTCGAGAAGATCCACTCGTACACGGAGATCGGCAAGGACGAGGGCGCGAAGCTCCTCACCGGCGGCGAAGTCGCGAACGGGAACGGGCTCGACAAGGGCTTTTATTACCGGCCCACTGTCTTCGGCGACGTCGAGTCAGGGATGCGGATCGCGCAGGAGGAGATCTTTGGCCCGACGACGGCCCTGATCCGCGTGCGCTCGCTCGACGAAGCAATCGAGGTCTCGAACGGCGTCCAGTACGGCCTCTCCTCGTCGATCTTCTCCGGCGACGTCAACAAGGCCTTCCGCGCCATGCGCGATCTCAACACCGGCATCACGTACATCAACGCCGGGACGATCGGCGCCGAGGTTCATCTTCCGTTCGGCGGCACCAAGGCCACCGGGAACGGCCACCGCGAGGCAGGGCAGGCGGCGCTCGACGTTTTCACCGAGTGGAAGTCGATCTACGTCGACTACTCGGGCAAGCTGCAGCGTGCCCAGATCGACACGAACGAATAGTCCCGTCGCTAAGTGAAGGTCAGGATGTGGAAGAGCTCGACGGCGAGCCCGTTCGCGGTCAGGCGCGCGACTTTCGCGATTCCGTCCCGCTCCTCGAAGATCAGGACGAGCTCCTGCCCTTCGTCCTCGACGCGGTCGAGCTGATCGAGGCGGAAGATCAGCGACGAGATCTGCTCGCCGATCGCGAACAGAAGCATTCCCTCGACGTTGTTCGGACGATCGAAGTCGGTGCCTTCGCGCAGAGTCAGTTCCCACGCCTGGCGCGGCGCGACCCAATCCTCGATAGTCGCGGCGTGAACGACCAGCGCCTCATCGACCTTGACCTCGACAGCCGCGTCGTACCGCTCTGCCGGGGTGGGGCGGGGCACCACTTCGATAGTCGGCATGCCTGTTGTGTTTCCGGCGTCGGGGCGGCCCAAACGTGACCGTACGGCGGCAGAAACTCGTCTGGTTCGTGCCGGAGGAGGCGTTGGACGCTACGCGCGACGCGGTCTTTGCAGCCGGCGCCGGCCGGATCGGTGAGTACGAGCGCTGCTCCTGGTACACGGCGGGAATCGGCACGTTCTTTGGCGGCAAAGGGACGGCCCCGACCGTCGGCGCCGCCGGTCGAGAGGAGCGAACGCCGGAACTCCGCGTCGAAACCGTCGTCCCGGCGCAGAAAACCGACGAGGTCGTCGCAGCGCTGATCGCGGCGCATCCCTATGAAGAGGTCGCCTACGACCTCTATCCGCTCGCGTGAAGGCGAAGCTCTCCACCGACGGCGGCGCGCGCGGCAACCCTGGGCCGGCCGCGTACGGCTACGTACTGGAGGCCGAGAACGGCACCGTCCTCGACGCCCGCGGCGAGACGATCGGCGTCGCCACCAACAACGTCGCCGAGTACCGAGCCCTGATCGCCGGCCTCGAGAAAGCGGTAGAGCTGGGCGTTGACGAGCTCGAGGTCGTCTCCGACTCGGAGCTCCTCGTCAAGCAGATGCAGGGTGAATATCGGGTCAAGAACGAGGCGCTACGCGAACTCAACGACGAGGCGAATTCCCTGGAGCGGAAGCTCGGCCGCGTGCGCTACACGGCAGTCCGGCGCGAGCACAACGAGCTGGCCGACAAGCTCGTCAACGAAGCCTTAGACGCCACGTAGCCCGGGCTATACTTCGTCTCCGCGCGGATGTAGCTCAGTTGGCTAGAGCGTCTGCTTGCCATGCAGAAGGTCGTGGGTTCGAATCCCATCATCCGCTTCGAGAAAGCCCCGGTAGTCGGGGCTTTTTTGTTGCCTCAGCAATCCTTCTCCCGCTAAGCGGAAGGCCGGAAGCGTTGCCAGGCCGATTTGGTCGTTTACTTCCTTCCCTCCCGGGTAACCGTGGCGCCTGCCGCGAGTTCTCATCCTGAGTACTCCGATATACATGCCAAAGGAGACGAGTCCCTGAGCGTACGGGCACCGATAAAGGCCGCAACTGCCCGCGAGGCCCGAGTGGGCGGAGAGAAGGTCGCACGGAGCAGCGGCTTCGAGTGGCTGGCGCGCGCCGGCTTTGTCGCCCGCGGCCTGATCTACGGGATCATCGGCATCCTGGCAATCAAGCTCGCGCTCGGAGCTGGTGGCGAGACAACGAACCAGCAGGGGGCGCTGGAGACGATCGCTCGGCAGCCGTTCGGCAAGGTGCTGCTAGTCCTGGTCGCGACCGGCCTTGCAGGCTATGCGCTCTGGCGGCTGCTCCATGCCCTGCTCGGACACGGCCCCGAAGCGTCAGATACGACCTTCGAGCGCGTCGCAGCCTTCGGGAGCGGGATCGTCTACGCGGGTTTGTGCGCGATCGCGGTCGAGATCCTGGTCGGCTCCGGCGGCAACGGCTCGGGGAACTCGCAAAAGACGACCGCCGGCGTGTTCGGCTGGCCCGCTGGCACCTGGCTGGTCGGAATCGCGGGCGCCGTTCTAATCGGCATCGGCCTCTACCAGGGCTATCGGGGGCTCAGCAAGGACTTCCTCAAGGACTCCAAGACCGAGGAGATGAGCCCGCGGGTGAGGAACTGGATCGAATGGATCGGCACCTTCGGCCATCTCGCTCGCATGGTCGTCTTCGGCCTCGTCGGCGTCTTCCTGATCAAAGCCGCAATCGACTACAACCCGAACAAGGCGGTGGGACTCGACGGCGCGCTCGCCAAGCTCGCCAACGCCTCCTACGGGCCGTTCCTGCTCGGGATCGTCGCCGCCGGGTTGATCGCGTTTGGCATTTATTCGCTCAGCGACGCCCGCTACCGCCGCATCTAGTCGCACCTCGGCATGGAGCAGCGTCCGGAGACCGTTGAGCTCGTCCTCGGGCCGCTGCTCCGCTATGCAGGCACTGAGAGCGCGACCTTCTGGGTCGAGACGAGCAAGCCGTGCGAGGTCGAGGTGCTTGGTCACCGGTCGAAGACGTTCGCGGTCGAGGGGCATCACTTCGCGCTGATCTTGGTCGATGACCTCGAACCAGCCTCCGTCGTCGCCTACGACGTGCGCCTGAACGGCCGGGTGGTCTGGCCTCCCGACGACGGTCGTCCGGCGCCCGGGGTGCATACACGCAGCAACGAGTGCCGTGTTCGGCTCGCCTTCGGCTCCTGCCGGGTCGGTGATCCGCAACCCTCTCCCGCCGAGTTCGTCGCTCGTACGGGCGTCGATGCGCTGTGGGCGTACGCGAGGCAGCTGCAGCGTGGCGAGATCGACTGGCCCGACGCCCTGCTGCTGCTTGGTGACCAGGTATACGCAGACGAGGTCTCGCCGCGCGCCGCGGAGTTCATTCGCGCCAGGCGCGACATTCGCGAGCCACCGGGGGAGGAGGTGGCGGACTTCGAGGAGTACACGCAGCTCTATCGCGAGTCCTGGTCGGATCCGGACATCCGTTGGCTGCTCTCGACGGTCCCAACCGTGATGATCTTCGACGACCACGACGTCAACGACGACTGGAACATCTCCTGGAGCTGGATCGAGGAGATGCGCAGGCAGCCGTGGTGGGACGACCGGATCACCGGCGCGTTCATGTCCTACTGGATCTACCAGCACATCGGGAACCTCTCCCCACCCGAGCTCGCGGAGGAGGAATTGCTCCGCCTTGTCCGCGACGACGACGACGCCGGCCCCCGCCTGCGCGAGAGGGCGCGGAAGTGGGATCGCGAATCGGGCGCTTCTCGCTGGGCCTTCTACCGCGATTTCGGCGACTCGAGGCTCCTGGTCGTCGACTCGCGAGCCGCCAGGGTACTCAGCGACGGCCGCCGCGAGATGATCGACGAGGAAGAGTGGGACTGGGTGATCAAGCACTCACTCGGCAGCTTCGACCACCTGGTCATCGCGAGCACCCTGCCCGTCTACATGCCGAAGGGAATCCACCATCTCGAGGCCTGGAACGAAGCGGTCTGCGCCGGACGCTGGGGTGGGATCGCCGCACGACTGGCCGAGCGCCTCCGTCGCGCAGTCGATCTCGAGCACTGGAGCGCGTTCAACACTTCCTTCGAACGGCTCTGCGAGTGGCTACGCCGAGTGTCGGAAGGAGCTGCCACGCGTCGGCCGCCCGCAACGATCGTGCTGCTCGGCGGCGACGTCCACAACGCGTACGTCAGCGAGGTCACGCTGGGGACAGACGGCAGCAGGAGCCGCATCTTCCAGATCGTCTGCTCACCGTTCCGCAACCCTCTCTCGGCGAAGGAGCGTCGAAGCGTGCGCCTCACCGGGTCGAAGGGAGCGGCACTCGTCTTCTCACTGCTCGCACGCCTCGCGGGCGTCCCGCCGCCCTCGGCCGAGTGGAGTTTCCTGCGCCGCCCGACCTTCGACAACTCGATCGGCGAGCTCGAGCTCGACGGTCGCCGCGCCCGCGTCATCCTGCGTCGAAGCGGCAGAGCGGACGAGGGCGCAGAACGCCTCCACCCGCTCCATGTCACCAGGCTCATGGACTCCTAGGGGTCCGGTTGGCCGTTCGCGCGAGCCTTACGGCGAATCGCTCCCGCGAGGGATAGACGGCGGCGGCGTCTGGGCCGATCATCAGCGCAAGGACCGCAATCAGGCGGCGCGGCCACGCCACACGTTCGGAGGATGGCGTTGACGCTGCACGATGCTCGACTCACAGGGAAACGAGGCACCGCCTCCGGGCAAAGGAAGGGAGGTGTATCCCCTTGCTGAAGCTCTTTGGCTTCGCGCCGGGATACGCAGTCGCTGAGCTGCGCAGGCGCGAAGAAGGCCAGACGATGGCCGAATACGGAGTAGTTCTCGCGATCATCACACTCGTTGTGGTCACGGCGATCTCGGTGCTCTCGGGCGCCTTCGTCAACGCGATCACAAGCGTCGCCGACATCATCCCCGGCCCTTAGTGATGAGGGAGCTGTACGAAAGCCTCCGCCCGAAGGAGGCGCGAATGTTGCATTGGAGCGCGGCAGCGGCAGCGGCCGCGCTTTGGTTTGCGATCGCCTGGCGCGATCCCTGGGTGCTCCTGCTTGTGCCGATGATCGGGGCCTGGTTCGTCTTTCTCGTCCGGCGCAACCGCCGGATCGACCCGCTGGGTCACGGGGACGCTGACGACGAGCTCTTCTAGCCCTTGATCAGCGTCGCGACCTTGTCGAGGTCGCGGACGAACTCCCGGAACTGCCGGTCGCGATCCTCGGCTCGCAGGATCGACGACGGATGCACAGTGGCGATCGCGTTCGGCGCAAGCGGTGAGTCGACGAGCTCTCCTCGCTGGCGAGAGACACGGAAGTCACGGCCGAGCAGGGCCTGGGCGGCGGTTGCGCCCAGGCAGACGAGAACCCGCGGCTTCAGCACAGCGAGCTCGGCGTCGAGCCACGGCCGGCAAGCGGCGATCTCGCGCCAGTTCGGCTTCTGGTGGATCCGGCGCTTGCCCTGTGGCTTCCACTTGAAGTGCTTGACGACATTGGTGACGTAGACCTGCGAGCGGTCGATTCGGGCCTCTACGAGCGCCTCGTCGAGGAGCTTGCCGGCCGGTCCGACGAACGGCCTGCCTTCGAGGTCCTCGCGATCTCCAGGCTGCTCGCCCACGAAGACGACGTCTGCGTGGGCGGCTCCGTCGCCGAAGACCGTTTGCGTGCCGGTTTCCCAGAGCGGGCAGGCTTTGCAGCCGGCGGCCGCCTCGCGCAGATTCTTCAGGCTCGGCCGCTCCGGGATCAGCGCCGCTGCGGTGCCGTCGTCGCCTCCGATCTGCAACTGGCTCACGCCGGGAAAGCTACCCGGAGGGCGGCGCTACGATTCCTCGCTCGCGGCGCCGTGGCCGAGAGGTTAGGCAGAGGCCTGCAAAGCCTCGTACAGCGGTTCGAGTCCGCTCGGCGCCTTTCCCGATCGAAGTCCGGTCGCTTTCTCGGCCACGACGACTTCGATCGGCTCTGGTGCTTCGGCAACCGCCTTCGTGCCGCGACCAGCAGCAATGTCCTACCTGCTGGCATGCATCTTTCCAACATCTCAGAAAACTCTCAGATGCGACTGCTTCTATCGGAGAATGATCGTGGCCGAGGCGCTGACCAAGAACTACGGCGAGCAGCGCGCTGTCGACGACCTGTCGTTCACGGTTCAGCCGGGAGTGGTCACTGGTTTCCTCGGGCCGAACGGGTCCGGCAAGTCGACGACCATGCGGTTGATTCTCGAGCTCGACGCGCCCACCGCCGGCGACGTGACCGTCAACGGGAAGCACTACCGCGACCATGCCGCGCCGTTGCACGAGGTCGGGGCGCTACTCGAAGCTCGCTCCGTTCACACCGGCCGTTCGGCGTACAACCATCTGCTCGCGCTGGCGCAGACGCACGGAATCGGCCGCCGGCGCGTGGACGAGTTGATCGACCTGGTCGGGCTGCACGACGTCGCGAAAAAGCGGGCGGGGAAGTTCTCGCTCGGCATGGGCCAGCGTCTCGGGATCGCGGCGGCTCTGCTCGGAGATCCTTCGACTGTCATGCTTGACGAACCCGTAAACGGGCTCGACCCCGAAGGGATCCTGTGGGTGCGTCATCTCTTGAGGGGGCTTGCCGCCGAGGGGCGCACTGTCTTCGTCTCCTCTCACCTGATGAGCGAGATGGCGCTAACCGCCGATCACCTGATCGTGATCGGGAGAGGTCGAAAAATCGCAGACATGAGCACCGAGGAGTTCATCAAGCAGGCCTCCGGAGCTCTCGTCCTCGTCCGCACGCCACAGGCAGCCGAAATGGAAGCGCTGCTGAGCGGCCCGGACGTGAACGTGAGCGCCCTTGGGCCGGGCCTGCTCGAGGTCCGAGGGCTGACCGCGGTCCAGATCGGTGAAGCAGCCGCGGCCAATCAGGTTGTGCTGCACGAGCTGACGCCCCAGCAGGCCTCGCTCGAGGAGGCGTTCATGACCCTGACCCGCGACGACGTCGAGTTCAAGGCGGCCGAGCTCGAGCCCGAGGAAGCCGTCGCGTGAGCACGGTCTCACATGCCCAGGGGCTGCCGCGCCTCCCGCACACCGGCCGGGTCACCCAGCTCCGGGTGGCGCTCTCCGAATGGACGAAGCTGCGCTCGCTACGCTCGACGCGTTGGTCGCTGCTCGCCGGCGTTTTGCTGACCGTCCTGTTCCCGGTCCTCTTCGCGGCGCTCACGTCATCCCACTGGGGCTCGATGAGTGCTCACGAGCGGGCCGACCGCCACCCGCTGGATATCGCCCTCGCGGGCGTCAACGTCTCGCAGCTGGCAATCGCTGTGCTCGGCGTGCTCGTGATCACCGGTGAGTACTCGACCGGGATGATCCGGTCGAGCTTTGCAGCGGTTCCGAAGAGATTGCCGGTGCTCTGGGCGAAAACCGCCGTCTTCGGTGTTGTCGCGTTCGTGCTGATGCTGCCGCCGGTACTGATCGCGTTCTTCGCGAGCCAGGCGATCCTCTCGCGCCACCACATCCTGCAGATCTCGTTCTCACATCCGGGCGTTTCCCGTTCGGTGATCGGCGGCGCCGTCTATCTGATGCTGGTGGGCATCTTCGCGCTTGGAATCGGTGCGATCGTGCGAAACACGGCCGGCGCGATTGCAACGTTCGCCGGCATCTTCTTCGTCATTCCGCCGCTGATGAACATCCTGCCGAGCAGCTGGAACCATGCGATCAGCAAATATCTGCCGAGCGAGGCGGGGCGGCAGCTCTTCTCGCTCACTCACGACGCGAACAGCCTTTCGCCGGGAGCGGGTGCGCTGCTCTTCGTCGGCTACTGCGCCCTCACGCTCGCGATTGCGGCCGTCCTCCTGGTTCGCCGGGACACCTAGCCGACCGGATCGCGCAGAAGCTTGGCGTACGGAATCCCGGTCGCCGGATCCGTGTAGACGGCGCGGTAAAACGTCGGACGTGTTCGCGGCGAATCGACAAGCGCGAAGGTGCCGCCGGCGGTGAGCTTCGGCGTTCCCGCGGCCTCGCGGCTCGTCTTCGAGCGCTCCCGGTAGATCGTCACCCGGCCGCCGCGCGCCCCTTGAACCCGTCCGGAGATCGCGACCGTGCCGTCGGCGCGCGCCTCGGCGCCGACGCTGACGTGCACCGGCAGCGAGCCGCGGGTTCGGAACCACGAGAGGCCGTCGGGCCTGGAAAGCAGCAGATCCTGGGCGCCGCTACGCGGTACGGCTGCCAGGCCTGCGAGCCGCCCGTCGAGCTCGCTGCCGCCGCGGCCGGTGACCGTTCCCGCCCAGACGGCGTCGGGCTCGGTCAGCGAGAAGGAGAAGTTGTCGGCCGAGACCCACTCGTTCGCGGCGACCTCGGGGCCGTTGCGGGTCATCGCGAGCCCGCTCGTCACGCCGCGCTCCGAGACGATGTTCTCGGTGATCTCCCGCCCGTGGGTGGCGAGAGTGACCGGAAAGCCTCCATAGAGGGATCCGGGGAACTCCTCGGTCCAGGCGGCGTAGACGAGACCGCCGCGTCCGGGCGCCGCGAACATCGGCCCGATCGGGAAGCCACCCCGACCCGCGGAGAGGTAGACGCCGATCCAGGTGCGATCCCGCGGAACCCACTCGATCGTGCCGACCGCGCCGCCGACCCCGTAGGTCTCGACGACGTGGACGCTGCCACTCGCCAGCACAACGGGCGCAGCCGGCGGCGGCGTGTAGCTCTTTGGCCACCCGCCGGCCGTCACGCGTTGCGTGTGAGCCGTCCCGCCTTTGTCGATCTTGCCCAGGATGAGCTGGCTGTAGAGGCTGCGCGAGTGCCAGCGCGTATAGGCGACGACCGGCAGGCCCCGGCGGTCGAGCGCGAGTCCAGGCCACCCCACGATGAGATCGGGGCCCAGCCGGCCGGTGAGCGGCGTCTTCGCCCACCGCTTTCCTTGCTGGCGGAGAACGGCGACGCTCCGGTCGCCCGGGCCGATGATCACGGCGACCGGACCGGCGCTTCCGGCGACAAAGGCGGCGAGCCTGGAGCCCGCGGCAACCCGGCCGGCCCGCTGCTGAGTCCAGCGACCGCGCCCGGCCCGATGGGCGATCACGAAATCCTTTCCGCTGACGTAGCCGACGAGCGGCGCGCCTGCCGGAGTCACCGCGACCATGCCGTCGGGGACGCGTGCAACCAGTTCGGCCGAGGCGCTCCCTGTCACCGCCAACGCTACTCCGGCGATGATGAGGAACCACCTCATTCCGCGAGACTACCGCCGTGGGCGGAACGCGTCGAGTCGCCACGCTAGGATCCGGCCGGGGTCGTCTCCGAACGAAGGAGTGAGATGGAGCTTTGCGCGAGTATTGACGAGGCCCGGCGGCGCTGGGACGTTTTGAAGCATCCCTTCTACGAGCGGTGGGAATGCGGTGAGCTGACCAGGGATGAGCTTTCGTTCTACGCCGGCGAGTACCGGCACGCTGTCGTCTCGCTGGCGCGGGCTGCCTCGGTCGCGGGCGATGACGAGCACGCTCGCGAGGAGGCGGAGCACGTGGCCCTGTGGGACGACTTCGCCGCCGCGGTCGAGGCGCCGCTCGACCGAGAGCCGACGCCGGAGACGTCGCAGTGCGCCGCCGCCTGGTCGCCCTCGGAGCGGTTCCGGGCGCTCGCGGTTCTCTACGCGATCGAGTCGGCCCAGCCGGCGATCTCGCACACGAAGCTCGCCGGCCTGGTCGAGCACTACGGCTTCGCGGCCGACGATCCCGCGGCCGAGTACTTCCGGTTGCATGCCGAGCGCGACGTCGAGCATGCGCGGGCCGCCCGCGAGGCACTCGCGGAGGCGCCGCCGGCGCAGGCCGCGGAACTCGTCGCTGCGGCCGAGCGCGCGCTCGAGGCGAACTGGCGGCTACTCGACGGAGTCGAGCGAGCCGCGTAGCGGATGGCGACAGTCGCGGTCGTCGGCCTTGGCGCGATGGGGAGCCGGATCGCGCGCCGGCTCGCCGACGCCGGTAATGAGCTCGCCGTCTGGAACCGCGACCCGGTAAAAACCGAGCCCTTCGTGGCGGCCGGGGTCGTCGCCGCCTCGAGCCCGGCCGACGCTGCTCGGCAGGCCGAGGCGGTGATCACGATGGTCTCCAATCCGCAGGCGCTCGTGGACGTGACGGAGGGGCCCGAAGGCGTCGTCGCCGGTGTGGGCGAGGGGACGACGGTGATCCAGATGTCCACGGTCGGCCCGGAGTCGATCTCGCGACTCGTCTCGCTGCTCCCCGCGGACGTGCTGCTGGACTCGCCGGTGCTCGGCAGCGTCGCCGAGGTCGAGGCCGGCACGCTGAACGTGTTCGTCGGCGGCCCGCCGGAACTGGCCGAGCGTTGGAAGTCGCTGCTCTCCGTGTTGGGAACGGTCCTGCACGTGGGCCCGGTGGGAGCGGGCACGGCGGCGAAGCTCGTCGCCAACACAACGCTCGTGGGCATCATCGGCGTTCTCGGCGAGGCGCTTGCTCTCGCGGACAGCCTTGGGCTTTCGCGCGAGACCGCGTTCGAGGTGCTCGGCAAGACCGCGCTCGCGCAGCAGGCCGAGAGACGGCGTGCGGCGGTCGAGAGCGGCGAGTTCCCCCCGCGATTCGCGCTCTATCTCGCGCGCAAGGACGCGGATCTGATCATCGAGGCCGCAGCGAAGGCCGGGACGGAGCTCCGCCTGACAGAGGCGGCGCGCTCGTGGCTCGCCGACGCGGAGGCGGCGGGTCTCGGCGACTCCGACTACTCGGCCGTGCTCGCCCGCATCCTCGACGGCGGCAGGGCGCTAAGCCAGGCGGAGACCTCGGAGAGGTAGCCGGGATCGATCGCGTGGGCCAGTGGGTACTCGCGGTAGAGGACATTCGCGCCCGCTTGTTCGAGCTCTCGCTTCGCGCGCCGGCTCCATTCGACCGAGATCACGGGGTCGTGGGTTCCGTGGCCGATCGCGACGGGCGGCAGTGGCGGCGAGAGATCGAGCTCGAAGCCGTCGACCGTGGGAATGAAGCCACTGAGTGCGATCAGCGCTTCCGGCCGCGCCCTGCCGCGTCTGAGGCCGAGCGCATAGGTCATGACTGCCCCCTGTGAGAAGCCCCCGAGCACCGTGTGCTCCGGCGGCACGCCCGTCTCCTCCGCAAAGGCCGCAAGCCACGCGCCCGTGAGCTCGTAGCTCGCGTCGAAGGTCTCCTTGTCCGGAAAGCCGATCTCGCGCACGACGTACCAGTGTGCGCCGCCCGGCGGCAGCGACAGCGGCGCCCGTGGCGTGGCGCCGATCAGCCGGCGTGCGGGATCGAGGAAATCGAGCAGCGGGAAGAGGTCGTTCTCATCCGCGCCACGGCCGTGAAAGAGGACCAGCGCGCCGTCCGGAGTGCCATCAGCGGGGCGGAGCCTGTAGGCGAGCGAGTCGAGACCGCTCACCGCGCTGCGGCGGTCTCGCGCGGGTTCGGCAGCGGCGTCAGGATCGGCTCGACCTCGGCACGCAGATGCTCGAAGGCGGGCGGCAGCGAGAGGCGCTCGCCCAGGTGCTCGATCGGCTCGTCGGTCGCGAATCCGGGGCCGATCGTCGCGATCTCGAAGAGGACGCCGCTCGGCTCGCGGAAGTAGATCGACTTGAAGTAGAAGCGGTCGATGATCGGCGTCACGTGTGCGCCAGCGGCTGCGACGCGTTCGCGCCACGGCTCGTGCTCCTGGGGCGGCGAAGCCCAGGCGACGTGATGCACGGTGCCCGCGCCGCCGATGCCTGCGCCCTCGGGCGCGGCGTCGTATTCGTAGAGGCCGCCCCGGCGCTCGCCGCGCGCTTCCCAGCTGTTGCCCTCGCGCGGCTCGAACTCGAGTGTCTGCTCGAGGAACTCGCGGCTACGCTCGGGATCGGTTGAGAAGGCGCGCACGCCGTCGAACCCTTGCACCGCGAGCTCGGAAGGCACTTCCGGGTGCTCGGCGATCAGGGGGTCGTCAGCGGTCTCGACGACGGAGAGCTCGTGCCGGAGCCCTTCGGGATCGACGAACGTGAGCCGCCCCCCGTCGCGCGAGACGACGTGGTTGTCGAGCCGTTTCTGCCAAAAATCGAGGGCGTCCTCGGAGGCGACGCGCCAGCGGATGGTGTGCACCATCCCGGCGTCGGCGCGGCCCTGTCGCGCGCCCGGATACTCGAAGAAGGTGATGTCCGAGCCGGGGTCGCCACGTTCGTCCGCGTAGAAGAGGTGGTAGACGGTCGGATCGTCCTGATTGACCGTCTTCTTGACGAGGCGCAAACCGAGCACTCCGGCGTAGAACTCCACGTTCCGCGGGGCGTCGGCGGTGATGGCGGTAACGTGATGCACGCCTTCGAGCTTCATGTCGGCTTCAACCTATCGCGCCGCGGTCGTATTCCCTACGTGTCGTCGTTCGCGCCTCCTTCGAGCAGGCGCCTCCACTTCTCTCCGGCCGCCCGGCCTTCGGGCGTGCGCAGGAAGTGCTCGAGCGGAACGTGGACGAAAGCCGCACGCGCCTGGGCCAGGATGTCGTCGCCGTCGACGAGCTCCCCGGCGATGTGAATCCGGCGCCCGTGCTCGTCCTCGACGTGAGAGCGGACGAGCAATTCCGTGTTGATCGGCACCGGATGGCGGTAGTGCACGAAGAGCCGTCCGGTGACGGTCGGGAACCGGTACCAGCTTGCGAGCAGCCCACAGGCCTCGTCGAGCGCGGCCGCGACCAGGCCGCCGTGGACGAGCCCTGGGGCGGCCTGATGCCGCTGGTCGAACTCGAGGTAGGACTCGTACTCGGTCAGCCCTTCGCTCTCGGGTTGCCGCAGATGGATACCCGTCGGGTTGTCGCCGCAGCCCCAACACGCCGGATCGTGGTGCGGCGGAATTCGTGGCTCGGCGGGCCGGCTCACCTTTGACCCCCAACCCCCTCGGGGGGTGCAAAAGCGCCCCTACCGGAACGATATCGCTCTCGGGTCTCGTTTGTTGCGCGAGTTGGCAACAAGTTCGTGCCGAATCAGCGCATTCCGCCGCGCTCGTGGTGGGCGCGGAAGAACTCGCGCGAACCTGCGGTCGCCATTGCCGCCGACGCCGAAATCTCCAGGGCGAGCGTCGCCGCCGCGACGATCTGCGCGAAGCGGTAGACCTTGCCCGCACCGGCGCACCCCATCAGCGCCAGCCAGGACCGCGCATACGGGAGCGTGGTGCCGCCGCCGACGGTGCCGACTTCGAGCCCCGCGAGCCGGATCGTGCAGTTGAGCCCACCCTCGACCCGCTTTCCCGTGCCGTGCGCCATCGAGCTCGTTCCGACCATGCCGAGGTCTTGGCCGGTGGCGGCGAAGATCGCGGCGATCGCGGAGGCAGGCGTAAAGGCGACAGACTGCATCCCGGAGGCGACCGCGCCGTGCGTGCCCGCCCACGAGAGCTCGAGCAGATCGTCGATCGATGTCCGCAGGACGCGCCGCACCGCCTCCTCGCCCAGCGTGCACTCGGCGATGACGGTCTTGCCGTGGCCTCCGCGCTCGAAGTAGCGGTGGGACGGTTTCTTGTCGCCGCCCATGTTGGCCTCGAGGATCGCGCGCTCCGGCCTGACCGGCGCCTGCTCCATCACGTAGCCCATGTTCAGGGCATAGGCGTTCCGCGTCATCATGTTCGGCCCGCAGGCATCACCGGTCGTGAACGCCCACATGACGTGGCACATCGGTCCGACAACGTGGGTCTCGACCTCCCGCAGCTTCGCGTACTTTGAGAGAGCTGGATCCGCCTCGACCCGCTCGGCGAGCCAGCGCCGCATCTCGGCGACGTGGGCGTCGAGGAAGCGCGCGAGCCCCACCGCGTCCTCGACCGAGCGGCAGACGAAGCAGGAGGCGCGCGTGATCCGGTCGCGGAGCACGAAGGTCTTGAAGCCGCCGGATTCCGACGCGGCGCGCGCGCCGCGATAGAGCGAGGCCGAGAGGCTGCCTTCCGTATGCCCCAGCGGAACGTAGACCCGGTCGGAGCCGCGCCCGCTCTCGACGAGCCTGCCGAAGGGCTCCTCGAGCTCGTAATCGCCGAGCTCGATCTCGAGCGGGCCGATCACGGAAACCGGAATCACCGCGACCCCGGTCACCGCCTCCTGCGCCTGCGCAAACGGCGTCAGGTCATGAGAGAAGACCTCACCGTTCTGCGTCAGCGCGCGCACTTCGTCCTGCCGGCTCTTGATGGACTCCGGATCGTTCTTGCGCGGCCAGCGGCGTAGCTCCACAAACGCAGCTTATTGAGGCGCTCGCTTGCGACGCCGACCGGGAGAACGCCCGAGCTTGCCTCGGGCGTTCGCCTGATCCCGCTAGGAAAAGCCGAATCTCCTACGCACACCCGGTGCGCGCTCGCGATCGCGGCGGGGCGATACTCTGCCGCGATGGCGACCGAGGAAGTAGTCGAGCAGCAGCACGAGGATTCGTCGGCGTACGCCGGCGTCCTTCGGTTCTACGAGCTGGCCAAGCGGGCCGAGTGGCAGGTTCGCGACCTGCCCTGGGGCGAGATCCCGCCTATCCCCGAGACGAAGGGCGCGCCGCAAAAAGTGGCTCGCCGGCGCGACATGTGGCGCTCCGTGATCACGCAGCAGCTCCAGGCTGACGAGCTCGCGTGCGAGATGGCCTCGCAGCTCCTCAACATCGCGCCCGATCACGAGGCGAAGCTCTACTACTCGACGATGGTGCAGGACGAGTCGCGCCATACCGAAGCGTGGCTACGGCTCTCGGGCGAGATCGGCGGAACGGGCGAGCGCGACCCGCATCTCGACACGCTCGCGCACATGACGCTCGAGGCTGACACGCTCGAGGAGAAGGTCTTCCAGATGCAGGTCTTCTACGAGCGGCTGATCATCTCGCGCTTCCGGCTGATCGCCCGCTCGTCGCGCGGCACCCTGCTCGAAGACCTCTGCAACCGGCTGACGACGGACGACGGGATCCATCACGGCGCCGGTATGGCGTACGAGAAGGTGCTGCTCCAGAACGCCTCCAAGCAGACGAAGCAAAAGCTCGTCGATGCGGCGAACCGGCTGCTGCCGACGTTCGTCGAGCACGCGCTCTGGCGCCCGAAGGAGCGTGCCTTCATCGGCCGGGCGATGCACGCGCGTGACATCGAGCGGTTGAAGGAAGACCTCGAGATCGGCGTTCGGCTTGCCGAGTCGCTCGGCCTCGACGTGAGCGACGTGCAGCTGCCCGTCTAGTGGCCTCGCCGGTGACGTTGCCTGCTTCCTGGGTCGCGAGCACCAAGCCAGAGGCCGCGATCGCCCGCGGCAAGGCTGGCAGCCCTGACGACGGCGAGCGTGGACTCTGGCGCAGCGTGATCGCGGGCCAGGGTGCCGGCGAACGTTGCCGGTCAGGCCACTAACGTTGGCGGCCACCTTGATGGAGGGGCCGCCGCTCGCGGCACGCATTCGCGGCGAGGTCGCCGATGAGGTGCGCGACCTCGGTGAGCTTCGGCTTGTGACGCTGCAGGTGGGGGAGGATCCGGCCTCGACGATCTATCTGAGGCGCAAGCACGAGGCCGCGCAAGAGGCCGGGATCGCCTCGGACGATCGCAAGCTGGCGGAAAGCATCTCCGAAGAGGAGCTGCTGGCGATCGTCGCCGAGCTGAACGCCGACGAGGCGGTCGACGGAATCTTGATCCAACTCCCGCTCCCTTCGCACCTCGACGAGGCGCGTGTAATTCGGGCGATCGACCCCCTCAAGGACGTCGACGGCCTCCATCCCTTCAACGCCGGCCAGCTCTACCTCGGGCGTCCGACCATCGTGCCGGCGACGCCGCTCGGGATCATGGCCCTGCTTGCCGAGCATCGCGTGCCGCTCGAGGGTGCGGAGGCAGTCGTGATCGGCCGCAGCGACATCGTCGGCAAGCCGATCGCGCATCTGTTGCTGCAGGCGAATGCGACGGTGACGATCTGCCACTCGAGGACTGCCGACCTGGCGCGCTACACGCTCGAGGCCGACGTCCTAGTTGTCGCCGTGGGCTCCCCCGAGGTGGTGACGCCGGACATGGTCAAGCAGAACTCCGCCGTCGTCGACGTCGGCATCAATCGGACGGAGGGCGGGCTCGTTGGCGATGTCGCGCCGGACGCGGCGGACGTGGCCGCGTTGATCACGCCGGTGCCGGGAGGCGTCGGCCCGATGACGATCGCGATGCTCCTGCGCAACACGGTCAAGGCCGCCCGTTACCGCCGCGGTCTCCTTGCGTTCCCACAGGCCTAGCGTTTAAGGTTCGGCCGCTTCAAATGTAGGTCGGCGGCTCGGTGCCCGGGCCGTCGTTTGTTTTGCAGTTAGGAAGGAGCAAATAGTTGGCTGAGGGCACCGTCAAGTGGTTCTCGAACGAGAAGGGGTACGGCTTCATCGAGCGTGAGGGTGGCGAGGACGTGTTCGTCCACCATTCCAAGATCGCCATGGACGGCTATCGGTCACTGACCGAGGGACAGCGTGTTCAGTTCGACGTCGAGCAGGGCGACAAGGGCCTGCAGGCGGTGAACGTCCAGGCGGTCTAGAACCTTTCGGAACCGTAATGCGAGCGGGCTCCGAAAGGGCCCCGCTTAAAAATGGGGGAACCCAGGGTTCCCCCATTTGCCCCCTCCTTTTGCTTGGGGCAATACGGCTTGGTGGTTCGGCTCCCGCCGGGCGAAGCCCGGCTCCGCCGGCGGCCGGTTGTGTTTCCGAGTGATCTCTTCACTTTTGGGAGGATTCGACGATGGCTATTTCGAGAGACGAAGTTCTGCACGTAGCTGCGCTCGCGCGGCTTGAGTTGACTGAGGAGGAGATCGAGCGTTTTCGGGTGCAGTTGAACGCGATTCTCGAGGCGGTTGGCAAGGTCGCTGAGCTTGATCTCTCGGACGTCGAGCCGACGGCGCACCCGCTCGACCTTGTCAACAGTTGGGCCGAAGACGAGCCGCGCCCGTCGCTCTCGGTCGACGAGGCGCTTGCGAACGCTCCCGACCGCGAAGGCGACTTCTTCCGTGTGCCGGCCGGGTGAGGCAGTGCGCTCGGCGGCGAAAAGTCACGATTTCGTAGCGAAGGCGTCTCCCACCCGTGCGCCGGCGCTCGTTAGCGTTCCGGTAGGGGCGCATTTGCACCCCCCAAGGGGGTTGGGGAGGGGGCGCACTTGATCGACACGCTGCGCCTGACCGCCGAGGACGCTGCCGGCATGATCGATCGCGGCGAAGTCTCCGCCGTCGAACTGCATGCCGCCTACCGGGCTGCGATCGACGAGCGCGATCCCGAGCTGCACGCTTTCCTGAGGACCGTCGACGACGTCGAGGGCGAGGGCGTGCCGATTGCCTTCAAGGACCTGATCTCGACACGCGGCATCGAGACGACGGCCGCCTCGAAGATCCTCGCCGGCTACAAGCCGCTCTTCGACGCGACGGTAGCCACGCGGTGCAAGGAGGCAGGGCTGCCGCTGCTCGGCAAGACGAACATGGACGAGTTCGCGATGGGCTCGTCGACCGAGAACTCCGGCTACGGGCCGACGCGCAACCCGTGGGACGCGGAACGGGTACCGGGGGGCTCGTCGGGAGGCTCGACGGCAGCCGTGGCCGCCGGCTTTACACCCTGGGCGCTCGGCTCCGACACGGGCGGTTCGATCAAGCAGCCCGCGGCCCTCTGCGGCGTCGTCGGCCTGCGGCCGACCTACGGCACCGTCAGCCGGTACGGGATCGTCGCCTTCGCTTCCAGCCTCGACCAGATCGGGCCGATCGCGAAGAACGTCCGCGACTGCGCACTCCTCTACCGGACGATTGCCGGGCGCGATCCTTGCGACTCGACCACCGTCGAGTTGCCGCAGCCGGTCGAGTTGCCGGAGGCGGACGATCTGCGCGGCCTCAGGATCGGCGTCCCCAGGGAGCTGAACGAGACCGAGGGGATCGAGCCCGGCGTCAGCGAGCAGGTGAGCCGTGCGCTCGATCTCGCCCGTGAGCTCGGCGCGGAACTGGAGGAGTGCAGCCTGCCGCGCTCGGTCGACTTCGGGCTCCCTTGCTACTACCTGATCGCGCCATCGGAGGCCTCGTCGAACCTCTCTCGCTACGACGGTGTCCGCTACGGCCATCGCGCCGAGGGCGACGGGGACCTCCGGGCGATGTACGCGCGCACGCGCGACGAGGGCTTCGGCGACGAGCCGAAGCGCCGGATCATGCTCGGCACGTACGCACTCTCGGCCGGCTACTACGAGGCCTTCTACGGCCAGGCCCAGAAAGTGCGGACGCTGATCAAGCAGGAGCACGACGCCCTCTTCGAGCGGTTTGACCTCCTCGTCTCGCCGACCTCGCCGACGGTCGCGTTCCGCCTGGGCGAGCGGACCGAGAACCCGCTGGCGATGTACCTGTCCGACGTGCTCACGATCCCGTCGAACATGGCCGGCCTGCCGGGACTGTCGATCCCGTGCGGCCTGTCCGAGGGGCTCCCGGTCGGCTTGCAGTTGATCGGCTCGCAGTTCTCCGAGAACACGCTCTTCCGCGCCGGACATGCCCTTGAAAAGGCGCTCGGGTTCGACTTCGTCCCGGAGCGGCTGCGATGACCTGGGAGCCGGTGATCGGCCTTGAGATTCACGTGCAGCTGAAAACGCGGGCGAAGATGTTCTGCCGCTGCGCGGTCGGGGCCCTCGACGCTCCGAACACGCGCACGTGCCCGATCTGCCTTGCGCACCCCGGGACGCTGCCGGTGCCGAACAAGCAGGCGATCGAGTGGACGATCAGGCTGGGGCTCGCGCTCGATTGCGAGATCGCCGAGCGCGCGGTCTTCCACCGCAAGCACTACTTCTACCCGGACAATCCGAAGGGCTATCAGATCTCCCAGTACGACGAGCCGCTCTGCGTCGGCGGCCGACTCCGGCTGCCCGGGCCCGACGGGGGCGCGGAGATCGGCATCACGCGGGCACACCTCGAAGAGGACGCCGCCAAGACGCTCCACGTCGGTGGCGCCGAGGGCCGGATCCACGGCGCCAGCTCCTCGCACGTCGATTTCAACCGCGGCGGCACGCCGCTCGTCGAGATCGTCACCGAGCCGCATCTCCGGTCCGCCGAGCAGGCGCGCCGCTTTCTTCAGCTCCTGCGCCAGACGGTCGTCGAGCTCGGGATCTCCGACGCCGAGATGGAGAAGGGCTCGCTTCGCTTCGACGTCAACGTCAGCGTCCGGCCGGATGGATCGGACGAGCTGCGCACCCGCACCGAGCTGAAGAACATGAACTCGTTCGCATTCGCCGCCCGCGGGATCGAGCGCGAGATCGAGCGCCAGGTCGGAATCTACGAGGCCGGCGGCGAGATCGAGCAGGAGACGCTTCATTTCGATCCGACGCGTGAGGACGCGCCGCCGCTTCGCTCGAAGGAGGAGGCGCAGGACTACCGCTACCTGCCGGAGCCCGACCTCGTGCCGCTCGAACCGCTACGCGAGTGGTCGTTGGACTCCCTACGCGCGGAACTGCCCGAGTCGCCCGCCGCGCGGCTCGAGCGAGTTCTCGGCGCGGGGGTCGAGCTTCGCGATGCGGAGGCCGTCAACGCCGATCTGGCGCGCGTGGGACTATTCGAGACCCTGCACGAGGCGGGCATCGACGCGAGGCCGGCGGCCGCCTTCGTGCTCAACGACGTCACGCGCCACGAGGTCGATCCAGCGATGGTTCACGGCGCCGAGCTCGCGAAGGTGCTGCGAGAGCGCGACCAGATCCCGCGCGAGGCCTTCGACGCCGCGGTCGCGGCGAGCGCGCAGCCCGGGTTCTCTGCTGAGGCCTATCTCGAGGAGCGCACGGTCGCCGATGCGGCCGAGCTCGACCCGGTGATCGACCGCATCCTCAGCGAGAACGAGCAGCAGGTGGCGGCGTACCGCGGCGGCAAGAAAGGCTTGCTCGGCTTCTTCGTCGGCCTGGTGATGCGCGAGACGCAGGGCAAGGCGAATCCCAAGGTCGTCAACGAGCGGGTGCGAGAGAAGCTGGACGGGTAGTCGTCGAAAAGATCCGCCCCCGTTCGTCTCAGGTAGTAAGCGAGGAAACCATGGGGTCGCGAGGAGGAAAGAGATGGCGAATCGAGTCGGCTGGTTCGAGGTGGTCGGGCAGGACGGCGAGAAGCTCCGGAGCTTCTACGGCGACGTCTTCGGCTGGAAGTTCAACGTTCCGTCACCCGAGATGAACTACGGGATGACCGACGACTCGCAAACCGGGATCGGCGGCGGCGTCGGGCAAGCGCAGGGCGGGACCGGCCATGCGACGTTCTACGTCGGTGTTCCGGATCCCCAGGCCGCCCTCGACAAGATCGAAGGCGCGGGCGGCAAGACCGTCGTGCCCGTGACGGAGATGGAGATGGTCACGTTCGCGATGTTCACCGACCCGGAGGGACACCTGGTCGGGCTGTACAAGTCGGACGAATAGCTGCACGTTCCGGACCTGGTCCGGGGACTTGTCCCGGAACCAGGTCCGGCGGTGAAAGGGCTCAGCTGCGCAGCTTCGGCAGCACGCGCTCGCCGTAGATTCGAATCGCCTCGATCGCGTTCGGCCCCGACTGGTTGGAGAGCTTGACGACCACGTCGCCGCCGTCCACGACCTGCTCGAACTGCTTGATCCGCTCGACGTGCTCGTCGGGATCCGACGAGATGATCGATCGCTGCTTGAACTCCTCGTCCGAGACCAGTTCCTCGCCGCGCTTGTACATCGGTTGCGGGTCGAACCAATCGTCCGTGTAGAACTCGTCCGGAGCGGCGCCCTTCCAGACGCGGGCGGCCTTGAGTGCTTCGCTGTCGTTCGGTGCCCAGGAGAAGCCCGTCTCGAGCACGATCGTCCCCGGGTTGCGGCCCGCTTCCGCCGTGGCTTTGCGATACGTCTCGATCAGCGCCGGCGCCTTCTCCGGATCGGGGAAC
>Ga0193730_1000086_pt1 | contig 33175 bp, 26 predicted proteins | sample U1a1metaG_FD_144919 | JGI IMG/M metagenome (GOLD analysis project Ga0193730, IMG submission 144919) | Soil microbial communities from a riparian zone of the East river system, Colorado, United States - U1a1 | ecosystem: Environmental > Terrestrial > Soil > Riparian zone | place: USA: East River...
CATACGTTCCCGGTGGACTGGCGCCGGTCGTGCCGATGGTCAGCACGGATGACTTCGCCGATGCGTCTGTGATCGAGATCGAGGGCGGAGCAAAGCTGGATGTCGCATCATTCGAAGCGCCGCTGACGCTTAGCGAAATACTTCCCGTGAACCCTCCAATGGGCGTCGCGGTCACAGTGTAATTCACGGCATCGCCGGGGTTCGCGGTGCGCGAAGCCGGGGCAATTGAAAGTGAGAAGTCAGCCGCCGGCGTCACGTCTGCGATCTTCGCAACGAACGCATCCTGACTCCCGGCATTCGTCCCCTGGATAGCAGACCCGAGGGGGAAATTTGCCGACGAAGTGTATCCCGTGACGTAAGCATTCGATGTATCAACCGCGATCGGATTTGTTGAAGTCACCGCGGCCACAAAATTCTCATTGGCGGATCCGCCTAAATATGTCGAGTATAAAAATGCCGTCCCGCTCGTATTCAACTTCGCGACGAAAGCATCAAACGCACCGCCATTGTTTAGTTGCACAGGTGTAACCGTGGGCAGATTCGTCGATGAAGTGAAGCCGGTGAGATAGACACCGCTTGAATTTACGGCCACGCCGGTGGCGCGATCGTCTCCACTGCCGCCAAAGTAACTCGCATAAACTTTCGTGCCGGTATTCGAAATCTTGGCGATGAAGGCGTCGAAGGATCCTCCGGAGGATGCTTGCGCAGGATTTAATACCGGAAAATTGTTCGACGAGGTCTGGCCCGTTACGTAAAGATTGTTGACGCCGCTGTCGGCCGCAATTCCAAACGCCTTGTCGTCGCCCGATCCACCGAGATAGGTTGAGAAAACGAAGGAGTCAATCCCGCTCGCATTGGTATCAAACTTTGCGATAAACGCATCAAAGCCTCCTCCGAAACCCGCCTGAAACGGATCTTGCGTGGGGAAATCCGGCGAAGCGCCATAGCCCGCGACGTACGCCCTGCCGGCCCCGTCGATGACTACTCCGCTGCCGCGATCGGTCCCGCTTCCTCCGATGTAGGTGGAATAAAGAAAGCCTGAGCCGGCGGCGTTAATCTTAGTCAAAAACGCGTCAGTGTCTCCGGCGCGCTGACCTTGATATGCATTTCCAGTCGTCGGGAACGCATTTGATTTTGTGCCGCCTGTGACATACGCGACTCCAGACGCGTCAACCGCGACACCCTCAGTTGAATCATTCTCTTCGCCGCCCAGGAATCCTGAGTAGACCAGCGCATTGCCCTGCGCATTCAGCTTAAACACGAAGCCGTCGAAATCACCGCCGTGATAAGCGGGACCGAATGACCCCGCCGTGGTTGGGAAGTTCGTGGACGTCGAATCAACCCGGCCCACCACGTAGGCGTTGCCGTTCGCATCAACCGTGATTCCGTCAGCGCGATCCAGACCACTGCCACCGATATAGGTCGAGTAAACAATATTGGCGCCGGCAGCGTCGATCTTGGTTACGAAGATGTCGGCGAGGCCGGCGGTGTTCGGAAATGCAGGCCCGCGCGTGGGAAAGTTCACGGATGCGGTAGTGCCTGCGACGTAGACGTTGCCGTTGCTGTCAATAGCGATGCTGCTACCGGAATCGTCTCCGCTGCCGCCGAGATAAGTTGAATAGACGAGTGTCGGATCGATCACCAACGGTTTACTTGAATCATAGGCGCCTATTTCGATGCTGACTTCCCGGTTGCGACGAAGTGAATAGTGTCCATCGACGATCCGGCGTTGGCCATTAATGTCTTGATAGACGATCGGCTTCCGCTGAACCAGCTCGTCACCGCCGCGTTTCAAAATCAGATCGCCGTTCGCTGAGATATGCGGTCGCGCGCCGTCAATTCCCAAACGAATCGCGCGCGGATCACTGCCGGGCTTTACGACAAAGTCATATTCGAATTCGCTTTGATTGCCGTAGAACGTGAGATCAATTCCCCGGTAGATATCCTGATAGTTTACTCTTCTGAATGTCGGCACCTGCGTATGCCATTTGGTTGGATCGTTGCCAACGATGTAGTTTCGCTGACCCGGCAAAATGTCGAGTCCCTGCGGTGTGGTAGCTGTGTTCGCTGCGACAAACCGCACCCCAAATGAGTTTCGAGACCGCACCGTGACTGTGCGAGAACTCAAGAGGAGTTCCGACTTGCCCGCGCGCGCCAGGAATTTGACCGCAGGGTCTGCTTGTCCGGCGTTCGCTTCAAAAGCCAGCGGAAAATTTGCCATCGACTGGAGCGCCGGCGTTCCCGCCGCCAAAACGCGCGAACTCCGCTGACCTTCTTCGCGCGTCGCGCTCGCCGCGGACAGAGATGTTCGCGCTCCGATCGCTGATTCGAATTTGACCGGCGCGAACGCGATGAGGCCAAGGAGGAGGGCCAGCGCAGAAGCAATGACGGAAACGCGGGAGTTATTTTGATTGCGCAATTTCACCTCTTCACTCGAATTAAATCTACTGTGCCAAGCTTACAAAGAAAATAAAAAAGGATCGAGCGCGATCGAACACTGTTGCTAGTGTTCAATCACAGTCGATCCTTTATGCAATGTCGAATTCCTTCTTAATGCCTAGGCAAGGAAGCCGAGATTCTGTGTCGGGAATTTACTCAAATTCGGAAACACAGTGGTCATCAGATTCGCCGGCAAACCGTACCATGCGGCCAGCGTGGCGCCGTACTGATCGAGGGACGTCGTCGGTATCCAACGACCTCGATTCCCGCCATCGTCGTCAGGACTGTTAAGAGCCAACGTCGGGTACGCGCCGTACAAGGTTCCACCCATTACCGCCCCACCCATGATGAATGCATGACTGCCCCACGCGTGATCGCTGCCAACGGCAGCCGCCCCCGTACCGGAGGGTTGAAATGTGCGACCAAAATCCGAAATCGTAAACAGTGTTACGCTATTGCTGTTTCCCTGGGATCCCATCTCGTCGTAAAACGCGCGCGCCGCCTGACTGAATTGAGTTAGCAGATTACCTTGATTGCCCGCGTTGTTTGGTTGCGTCGGATCAGTCGAAGTCTCGTTTGTATGCGTATCAAACCCGCCGAGTGTACAGAAGAAGATCTGCCGCTTCATGCCTAACGTATCTTTAATCTTGATCAGCTTTGCGACCTGCTTAAGTTGGTTGCCCAGACCGGTATTTGGAAACGTGGCCGTGATCGTTGGATCCGGCTGATTAAGAATTTGGTCAGCGCTAAGTGCCGTGTTAGTGGTATCACTCGCGCCTCTAATCAAGGTTTGTCCACGATCAAAACCGAGTAGTTGGCGAAAGCTGCTGCCGTTCGTGAACGGATTCGCTGAGGCTGGACCATTCCAACTGAGAGATAGGACGCTCGCCAAACTGCCGGTACCGATCGCAATTTGTCGCGTGCTCGCGCCAGTCTCAAACAGATTGCCTCCCGCGACCGAAAGACTCATCGGCAATATCGTTACACCATTCAACGACCCTGTGTTATCCGCGACGCGACCACCCCAACCGGTTTGGCCGGTAGTGTTCACAATAGAACTCATCTGCTGATTGACCTGATCGGAATGCGAGAAAAGCTGGTAGGGACGAAAGGCCCCGCCAATATTGCTCTGATATTGAGCCTTCGTTGTCGGTCGCAGAAGCGATCCGTAATTGGCAAGAATCGCGAGCTTACCCTGGCTCCATGGTCCAAGAAGTCCTGCCGCCGCTCCGCTGATGTGGGCCTCTGGCGAAAGGTTCGGGTGTAGTCCGAACTGGCCACCGCTTGCAGGATTAATGGGCAACAGCATCGACTGCGTCAGACCAAGGTTCGGCGTCGCTCCCGGAGTACTGCAATCACCTCGCGTCGTGGCATAGGTGCTAAATTGATTCAAGTCAACCAGCATGTTATTGCAGTCCGATCCACCGCTAAGAAACACGCAAACCAGCGCTTTGTAATCAGCCGCAACCTCAGGCTGCTGTTGAACCATCGCGTTTACGATTGACAACCGATCGAGGCTGTTAACCACCGCCGCCGCAGTCAGGCCGCACGCCGTATCTCGCAAGAATTGTCTTCGTGTTTTTGTCATGTTTACCTCTCCACCTGATATTGCGACGAACTGGCCACCAAATAAATCGCGGTTTGCGCTCGCTGAAGCGCCTGGTTCGCGCCGCTTGGTATAGCTGTGATAGTCGCTACAATACTGGCATTCATTTGCGCTGACATGGTGCCGTGCATCAATCTCGCATTGAGCGCATCAACCAAATTCTGAGGTGGCAAGGCTTGCAAACTTGCGAAGCTGATCTGTGTTCCCTGCGGACGGTTAACGCCGTTCACGGGGATCCCATTTCCGCTATTCTGCACGAACAGCGTGTTCATAAAATTCGTTCGTGCATAGCTCGTCGAGGTATCGAGAATGCCAAACTCCGGCGCGAACAGATTCGTGCCGGGTAAGTTAAAGTCGGACGGAAAATAACTAAACACCGTCGGCGGATTGAAAACGTTTTGACCAAGGTTGCTGCTAAAGTTACTCGGACTGTTGCTCACCAACACGCCATCAGTTTTCGACGCATCGGTCGCGTTGAAGGCGCGCAACAGATGCGTCATTAACAGAACCGGCTCTCGCAGGTGGCCGTAGCTCGGGTCAGTCTTTAGGTCGCCACGAGCTTCAGGATCAAGAAGGATCGTCGTGAGTACGGCCTTCATGTCTCCACGCACTCCCGAACCGTTATTCGCAAAGGCGGCAGCGCAACGTCCGACGTAGGCCGGGCTCGGGTTGCTGGTAACAAGTTGATGAATCATCTGAATGCAGACGTATGGTCCGGTGTTCGGATGATAGAAGAGATTGTCGATCGCCAGGTTGAGAGAGTTGATTGCGTACGTCTGGTCCGCCGCAAGCATCTGTGATGATGTTCCGGTCGTGCAAGGTGAGCCGCATGCGGGAACCACCACCGGGTTTGGGCTTCGAATATCAGTCAACAACGTCTTTTGGTTGGTGTCGTATCTGGCACGATTGACGTTGGGCACCATTGGATCCTGGTAGTTCGCCACGGCGGTCTGGGTAGCGCCTCCATCGAAGCTAACACTCTTGTTTGTATCGAGATCCCAACCCGTAAAAACGCGCGCCAGATTCGTGATCGCATTCTGATCATAGGTAGGGACGCGATTACCCTGCGCATCCAACACCGGCGTGCCGTCCTGGTTCAGCGTATCAACACCGATCGAAAACAGTTGCATGATCTCGCGCGCATAATTCTCGTTCGGGGTGGGATTTGCGAGCGAGATAACTGAATTGCCTCTCATGTTCAGGTATTCGCCCATGCCCGGATTTAGCGTGATCTCAAAAAGCATGTTGCGGAAATTACCGAATGAGTTTCGATCAATCGTTTGCAGATAGGGCGCGAACCAAAATGGCTGGTTGTTGTTCAACTGCTGGCCGCCAACGACCTGGAATTTGTGAAAGGCAAACCCTACGCGCTGTCGCAATTGATCGGGCTGCGTCAGCGCATTCAACATGAACTGCTTCTGAACCGGGTACAACGTGTAGAAATCGCGAAGGCAGTTCGCGTCACAAGGTGTCGCCGGCGGGCTGGCCGGATAGAATTGAGGATAAGGCGCCGAGAACGGATAGTCCGAAGAGAGAGCAAACTTTGGATCGGTCGACGAATCGACAAACTGTGGCGCCGTATTGAACTGCTCATTGATATAAGCCGGAATACCAATGGCGCGAAGGTGATTGAAATCCGAATCGTCGCCGCGCTGTCCCCAGCTCGCTTGCTCGAGAAATCTCTTTAAATCATTGTCCGATGCGAACACGGGGTCGTTATATTGTGACTGATACTGCGCGAGCGTTAACGGCGTCGCGGCTCCCGGTGGAGTCGCCGGCGCGGGATTTGGCGCGGAATCGTCTGCCGGCCCACCGCCGATTTGGCCAATGCCAACCCGGACGCGATTGCTCGCTATGCCATGAAGGTTCAGACGAATCAGCACGTCTCCTAAATTGCCCGTCATCAAATCATTCAGCCGTAACACGACCATGTAAATGCCGTCAAAGTTCGGCACAGTGCCGACGTATTCAACTTTGAGTGGATAGAGCGTTCCCGCGGCGTCCTGGGCGTCCGCGGTCAAAGCACTCGCGCCCTCGCCCTGTAAGAAGGCCAGGTTGGTTCCAAACAGAGTGATTCGCGTGCGCGGATCGGCAGGACTGAAGTTCCCTTCCGAACTTAGCGAGAAAGGTTCAGTGCGCATCGAGACCGATTCCAGCACCACCGCGCGGGTCGATGACGAAGAAATGCTAAAGACTGATGGGGTCAGGTTGGGCGCCGCAGGCGCATTGATGAGAGCGCCACACGCGATTGAAACGACACTTGCGCCAAGTAGATGAGAAAGACGTTTCCGCAAAGCCAAAGCTCGGATTTTCATAGAGTAGTCCCTCTGAGCGTAAACTGCCGAGTGATCGAAAGTGAGGCTGGATCCAACTGAAAGCTTGGTGGAGGGGCCACCGGGTCATGCACCCTGTGTTCATTCGAATATAGCATGCTGGACAGGCGCCTGGTCAACAAGTTTCTTAGACGGACTGCGACAGGCATTTGGCGAGATTCTTTCAGGCAATTGCGATTTTCCCTTAAGAGATTTTTGAGGCCGAGCGAATAAGCTCGTAAAAACCCGCACCCGCGCCCAGAATTATCCCGGTAACCAGTAACCAGGGACGGGTCCCCAGCCAACGGTCAAGCAACCAACCGGCAATTAGCCCCGCCACCACCGCGGCAAAAAGCGAGAAGCCGGCCGCGTAGGCAAGACCGGACTTGCGATTGATCTCTTCCTTGTCATTATCTGCTGACACGATAATTGGGATCGAAGGTAATCTTGTCGTAGATGTCGCTTAACCTAAGTGAGCAATCGATCGATGGAAGCTGCACAGCCGCATCGGGTGATGTGTACTGCATCTGCGACCATTGCCCGTTGGGCTGACGCAAATATTGCTCAACGCGAACCTCATGTTGCGCGACCAGAAGATGCTCCTGTAACGAATCAATTGTGCGGTAGTACGAAGTCTTGGCAATCCGATCGTAACGTTCGGTAGGTTGCGACAGCACTTCGACCAGCAGGGTTGGGTTGAGTAATGTGTCTACTTCCTTGTCTTCGAACTGTGGCTCGCCGCAAGCGACAATGACATCGGGATAAGTGTAGAGTCCGTTTGAACGGACCTTCACCCGCATGTCGCTCATGTAGGCCCGATACTGGCGGCCTTTTAACTGTTCTCTGAGCTCGCCGAATATGTTTCCGGTAGCCAGATTGTGCGCTTCGCTCGCGCCACTCATCGCGAATATCTCACCATTCAGATATTCGCTTTTGTACTCGGCCTGGCGTTCGAGTCTTAAGTACTCCTCGGGACTAACGTAGGTTAGGATTCGTTGAGACATTGCCTTCTGGCTCGGCAGTTTACCACGATCCGCGAGTGAGATAGTTTTTGGGCGCTTCGACTAACAAGGCACGACGCGAGTGCCGCATCGAGTCATGGATGAAGCAGACATGCGTGCACCAGCAAGCCTTTCCGCCATCAATCGTTTGTAATTCCGCGCGCCGATCTTCCGATCGCCACAGCGCGTCGAAATCATAGTCATAGTCTTTGAGTGAGCCGAATTTTTCTCGCAACTCGCAGGCGCGCACATCGCCGTTGTAATCGATCACCGCGATTGTCTCGCCGGCGGTGCAGGCAAACGGCCAGGCTGTCGATTGACTGAAGTTTGCGCGCTGAGTTCGATAATGGGTGGTGATCGTCCCGACGTAAGCGACGTTCTTCACAAATCTCCTGGTCGCATCGTCATCGGCAAACATCCGGTCGCCATAGCGTTTCGTCAGCTGCGAAATATACAAGTACATCTTTGGCAGAGCTTCGGACGGGACCTGCTTGATCTCATCGCCCACCGGCGTATCGCCGCGCACGATATTGAAATAGTGGCCGTCGAGCCGGAAGCTGTTCCAAATAAATTCGGCGAGTTGCTCGACCTCCTGGTAATTGTCAGTGCACACGACCGTGTTCGCATTCAATCGAAATCGATCGCCATACTTTTCTTTCAGCGGATACAGCTCATCGATACAATCGAGCGTCTTCTCCCAGTGTCCCGGCACGCCGCGAATACGATCGTGCGTTTCTCCGTGACCGTCGAGCGCGATGTTTAGATACAGGTCCAACGAGGGGTGCGATCCCAGAGCGCGATCGACAATTTCATAGACGCGCGATTTCACCAGGCCATTCGTCGGAATGATCAAGCGTCGCACACCGTTTTGGCGCACGAACATATCGATGATCTCTGAAGCATCGTGACGCAGCGTGGGCTCGCCGCCCGAAAGCCAAAGGTCAGTAATCGGCGGCATCGTGCGCGAGACTTTCTCGATCTGTGCAAACGTCAGGTCGCCGGGTTGATTCAGCTCTTCATGATAAAAACAGGTGCGGCAAAAAGAATTGCAGCGCGAGGTGACAAACAGGATCACAGTGCCCAGACACTTTTCACGTTTCGTTGAGCGGATTAGCTGGACCAGTTGCGCTGCTTTGTTGGGCATTGGATGTTCGACAAACTTCAGTTTGTCGCGTCTATTTGGCTGATGCTCTTCTTAGTCAACGACAAACTAAAGTTTGTCGAACTTGCGGCGAATGATGACAGTTTCACCTGGCGATTTCAATTGATAGGTAATTCCCCGCCAGATGATCCGCCGAGAAACGGTTGCGGCCACTGCGTTGTAGAGATAGAGCGCCGAAGCGAGAGGCCACAACGTGATATGGGCGATAGTTGAGGTTAATGAGTGCGCTCGTTCATCGTCGATGATAGCCGATACGGCCCGGAGTCTCAGGTGAGACTTCATCGCGCCCATTGCGAAAATGATCAGTAAGAGAAATAGCGGCGTGGCGAAGGAAGCATGCATCGCGGCACGCACTATCACCAGGGTCAGGCCGCCAAAGAACGTCAGCACAAAGATTGCGCTGCCGATGAACACTGACTTCCAGAGGTGCGCTGCGTAAGCCCGCGTTATCTTTATTTGCCGCGTGGTGAATTCGCTCAGTTCCCGCAGCGTGCAATCTTCAAAAGATGGCGTCAGGCACTGCGGGACAAACGTAATCGGCACACCCGCTTTATGCAGCGCCCGGGTCATCGCAAAATCGTCAGACACCGTGCCGCGCCAATGCTCGCTTACTTTGCATGACTCAAATGTCGTTCTTCTAATCCCCGTCGAGCCGCCCCAGCAAAAATTCTTCTGACCGTTCGCGCCCAGGGCAGAAGCAATTGAGGCATTCCAGACGGACTGCAGATGCGAAGCAATTCCGCCACGCACCGGGACGAACCAGCGATAGCCGGTTGTCGCACCAACACTTTCATCGTTGAGTGGTGCAACCAACGAGCGCAACCAAAGGCTTTTTGGTCGCGCATCTGAATCGACAAAGGCAAAGACTTCACTTTGTGGATGCGCATGATCGATCGCGAAGATTAGGTTGTGAACTTTCTGGCCCTGGTCGATTGCCGGGCCCGCGATTACAAATTGCATCACTGGCCCAACCACGCCGGCATACGAACGACGAGCGTCTTCAATCACCTCCAATGCGGGATCGTCCGCGCGATCCACCACAAAAACGATTTCGAACACCGGATAGTCCTGAGCAAAGATCGCGTTGATGTTCTCTCTCAGGCCTTCATCGATTCCGCGCAAAGGCAGGAACACTGTGACGAAGGGCGTGAATCCCGGATATTCTTTTGTTAACTCAACCTGGAGATACCGCACGAAGCGAACGCCTCCGCGAAGCGACAGCAATCCAAGCCAGATTGAAAGTCCGGCGAAGAAATAAAAGACAAAGAGCAGGATGTTCATGAGGGGTCGAATGACTACTCATTCGGGGCAGTGTCCAAGTAGGGTCTTAGGAAACGATCAAGATCATCCTTGAACGTTTGTCGGTTCAGTTCTGGATAGCGAAATATTTGATCCTCAATGGCCGCGAATAATTCGCGCAAGCGTGCGGGCTCGACTAATCCACTCTCTACGAAATGTTTCGCGTCGCTGAGGTCGACCTCGTGTCCTCGTTGAACCTTCGCGAGCGTCTGAGCATAGAAGTCATAATGAGAGAAAGCGATCCTTCCTTCCTGCTGAATGAATCGGCTGCGTTCCTGCCAACCGGGCAGCGCAGGAATGAAATCGTCAGGTGAGGCGAGTTCGACATTAATGTGCAGTTGCTCTTTTAGTCGCGGCAGAGCTCTCAGGATTTCATCGCTCTCCGGCACAATTTTCAAATCGACATCGATCGTCGCGCTGCGCCAACCGAGCAATACTGCTGTAGCTCCGCCGACGAGATAGATTCTGCTGGATATCCTGGCCTCGGAGGCCAGGGCTTTCATGAAGGCTTGCAGATTTTCAGCAGTTAGGGCCTGACGCATTCGGCTGCTCGTTCATAACTAACTAGTCTGCGCAGGTAGGCATTGTAACGCGAATGGGCGGAATCAGAATCATCCCGCGCCAGCAGATCGTAGAGCCGGTGTTCGGGATTGTCCGGAAGATTGTCGGGTATTTCGAGCCCGAGAGTACGAAGTCGCGGCGCACCAATCGCCACCAGTAACGCGGCAATGGTCTCGCGCCCTGCGCGGAGATCGTTCAAACCTGATTCGATTAGATCAGCACCGGGTAAACCATCATGCATGTTGCTAGTGTAGTGTGTCACAAATAAGGAAACAAAGCAGCCAGTGCATCGCTTAACCTTGAAGGAGATGCTGGAAGCGCGGACCTCATTGATAATGATCTTCCGATAGGCCCGCCCGCCTCCGACGCTTTACCAAAGTCCACCGTCAAAGTCACGTTAACGGTAGCGCCATCGTTTACCACTACTTGGTGTGGCGGCCCAACGGGATTCATGGCGCCGGGCGTAGACAAATTTGGGGTCACGAAATATGTCCCGGCCGCCAAATTCCCGACAGTGAAATGGCCGCGATCGTCTACCTCCACCGGAAAGAGCGGATAGGGCGCGGTGATTTCTCTCACCTTTACATACAGCTTGGAATCTGTCGGCAACTTGCCGTTGACAATCTTCACCGTGCCGTCAATGATCGCCGTGCCGTATCGAACAATCAGGCGCACTCCAGTGATTTGCTGGTCAGCGTTGACCGGTATTCGATCCGTTGGCGTTCCCTTTGGATACTCGATGCGCGCCAGATGAAAGCCCTCTTCCTGATGGTCGATGTTAAGCAACACCGAGCCCGCATTCAGGCCTTTGATCGAGAAGCTGTAATCGGGATTGATTGGCGACGAGTGGTAGACATACTGTGAGTCCGCAGCGGTAAGATTCCAAGTCCCTACGCTAAGCTGCCGGAGCTTATCCATAATCACCGGGTCTTTATTGTTCTCCAGCACGACCACTCCGGCAATGCCTGCGCCTTTGGCGGTTTTGATTACCAGGCCATCGATGTCCCGATCGACGATCTGAAACGAAACGGGGTTCGAGCGAACGTTATCGCCCGCTTCAGGTTCAGCGCGGACCTGGTAATCACCCGGAAGCAGACCGTCGATCTGAAATTGCCCCTGACTGTTGGAAATGACTTCCAGCGGTATGAACTCTTTTCGTTGCTCCGTTATCCAGCATTGCATGTTGGGCGCGGGTTGATTGGTCTGCTCATCCAATACGACACCGCTGGCGGCAAAGGTATGAATCGGAGCGTCCACAGTGATGTCCACGTGACCGGTTTCGCTGCCTTCTGAAACTTCAATCACCGTTGCTTTCCCGGGATCAATGATGCCGGGAAAAAACACTCGACGATACCTGCGCGCTTCTGAACGCCAAAGGAGATTTCCGCCATCATTGCCGACGGCAACTTTGTAGCGGCCGGCCGTCACCCCAAAAATTCGATAGATCCCGCGATCGTCAGTTTGGCCGCGAAACCGAATATGGCCAATCTTTTCCGCCGTCTGATTCGACGCTGGTTCGGCGTCCCACAAGTCCACCATCTCCTCGATCAACGGATGTCCGTCAACGTCGGTGATCTTGCCAGTAATGACGCCGCCTTTGAACAGCTCAAAGTCGATTCCGTCAGCCGTTTCTCCGTCGTCGATGGTCACTTTCCAGCCAACCTCCATAAACGCCGGAGTCATGGGCATCACCCAGTAGCTGCCCGCCGGCAGACCGGTCAGGCGATAGACTCCGTTCGCATCAGTGATGGTTTTAAGCTCGCCGTTTGGTAACGGTACAGCCGAGTCGCCGTCGCCTTGCATCACCATCGTGACGTGTGGGGCCGGCTTTGCCTTGAGCGTCACCTGGCCACTAATCACGCCGGTCTTCGTGGGTTGCGCCGTTGGCGGCGCGGTTGATTGTGCGGACAACGTCGAAGCGGTCGCCGAAAGCAGTAGTATCAAAACCAAGATTACAAGATACTTCATCGACTTATTGAGACATCGTGCAGCACTGCCGAAGATCAGCACTGAACCTGATCTTAGCGGTGGCGCTCTCCCCGATCACTATTTGGTCGCAGCGCCGCCATAAGCTTCCCTCCCGTCTCTCATACGGATATTAGACGTTGGCGTTTGGCGAAAGCTTCCCGTGTTTTGTTCACGAAACATGGAGTGTCGGATCCTTATTGAGACGTCGGACTCAGAACGGCGTCAAGACATTAACTGTAGAGCCTTCGCCCGACGACCACTGGTTGCCGCGCCGCGCTAAGGTCAACGACATTTTGGAAAGGTCAAACGTGCTCAGGCTGCTCGTTATAAGTTATGATCCGTTTGAGTCACTACACTAATCTACTGCGAACCCGCCGGAATGTTCGAGGGCGTGGGAGGGGTAGTTGTCGCGATAGCCGGAATCAGCTTCTGTGCGAGCACGATGAATGGCTGGGGATAGACGCCGATAACGATGATGCCGACGAGCGCTGCAACCATTGCGGTCTTTAACGCCGGAGACATCGTTAAGGGTTGTTCGTCAGCAATCCGATCACCCAGGTACATGACCCGAATGAATCGAATGTAGTAATAGAAGGACACGACGATGTTGATGACTGCCCAGCCGGCCAGCCAGTAATACCATGACTTGTGATCGGTCTCGCCGCGATTGAGCAGGCCCCAGAGCAGAAAATATTTGCCGATGAATCCGCCGGTTCCCGGCAAGCCTCCCAACGACAGCATAAAAATTGCCATCATCGCGGCCATACCCGGGGCCTTTTGCGCGAGGCCCGTCATGTCATCCACGTTGTCGCCGATGATCCCGCGCCGTCGCAGGCTAATGATTACGCCGAACGCGCCCATGTTCATCAGCGTGTACACGATTAGATAAATGACCAGGCCGATGTTGCCGTAACTGTTATTGGCGATGATCGCGAGCAGCAGATAGCCGGCATTCGAAATCGAAGAGTAAGCCAGCAACCGCTTGGAATTTTCCTGCGTGATCGCCGCCCAGTTGCCGACCACAATTGTTAAGGCGGCGACGATCCCGAGTAGCGGGGCCCAATCGACTTGCATGGGACCAAGAGCCACGAAAAAGATTCGCGCGTAGAGAGCGAAGCTTGCGGCTTTCGATCCGGTTGAAAGAAAAGCCGTGACCGATGTCGGCGCGCCTTCGTAAGCATCCGGAGCCCACATGTGAAACGGCACGGCGGCGACCTTGAAAAATAGTCCGGCGGCCAAAGCGATCATTCCGATCAGCACGAACGGCCTTAGATCGCCGGTACTATTAAGATTTCGCCCAATCTCTCCGAGATTTGTTGAGCCCGTCACGCCATAAAGCACCGACATGCCGTACAGCAGAATGCCGGATGAAAACGCCCCCAACAGAAAGTATTTCATCCCCGCTTCGTTCGAGCGGCGGTCGCGTTTGGTGAAGGCGACGAGCACATAGAACGTCAGGGCCATCAGCTCGAGCGAGATGTAAAGCGAGATCAAATCGTAACCGCTGCCGAGGAACATCATGCCGACCGTGGCAAACAAAATCAGCGAGTAGTATTCGCCGTGCTGTTCGCGCTCGATGTCCAGAAAGCGGATCGAAATGGCAATCGCGAGCGCTGCCGCGATCAAAAAGATGGCGCGGAAGAGCAGAGCGAAACCGTCTATGCGCACCATGCCGTAGAAGCCGTCAATCGGCGACAAATTTGTGAGCGACGAGAAACGAAACGTGCCGCCGATGCTCAGGAACTGCGCGCCCAGTGATACGAGAGCGAGACCGATACCTGCGAGCGAAGAGTACGCGGTCCATTTGCCGAATTTGTAAGGGAGGATCACCTCCATCACCAGCGCGGCGCACGCAGCGACGGTGATGATCAGCTCAGGCGCGATCAACTGCAGATCGCGGAAGTTGAAGAGGCCGGTGGTTTGAAAAAGAAAGGTCATTCCTCGTTGTTAAGTTCCTTCGTCTCATTCACACCGCGGCTTCAGCACGGTGTCTCTGATTACTACGAGAGCAGAGGAAACCGTTTAAACGGTTTCCAGATCGAGAGGCGTTCCCTATCACCGCGCTAAAGCGCGGTGTGAATGACAATCATTCGGAATTCTTCTCCACGACAATCCTGCCCGTCTATTACTTCTGCCTGATCTGCACTGGCGCACTAGTCGCGGTTGCCGGCTCGCCAGGTATCTGATAAGTCGGTCTTATCTGCTTCACAATCGCATTCACCGGCTTCTCGATGTATCTCAGGAAAGGCCCGGGATAGATTCCGATCCACAAGGCCATGACGACGAGCGGCATCATGTAGGCCCATTCGCGTCCACTCAAATCGGGCAGCAGTCTGTTCTTTTCGTTTTCAATCTCGCCAAAGAACATTCGCTGATACAGCCAGAGCATGTAAGCGGCGTTCAGAATAATTCCGAGGCCGGCCCAACCCGCCCAGACGGGATTCGCTTCGAACGCGCCCCGCATCGCCAGAAACTCCGAGATGAATACTGCCAACAACGGCAAGCCGATCGCGGTCATGGCCATTGCCAGAAATATTGCCGCGTAACCCGGCATGACGTGCGACAAGCCGCCGAACTCAGACACCTTGCGCGTGTGCCGGCGTTCATAAATTATGCCGACCAAAAGGAACAGCGCACCTGAATAGATGCCATGATTGATCATCTGCAGGACGGCGCCATTCAGACCATTCGGATTCAACGCGAACAATCCGAGCATGACGATGCCCATCGATGACACGGACGAATAGGCGACCAGCTTTTTCACGTCGCCGTCCTTCTTCACCACGAAATACATCGCCGCCAGGGCGCCATAAATGATCGACACGATCGCCAGAAAGATCATGATACTGCGCACGCCGAATTTGCCGAAGAACACTTCATCCATCGATGCTTTGGGAAACATTGGCAAATTGAAACGATAGAAGCCATACGTTCCCAGCTTCAGCAGGATGCCGGCGAGAATTACTGAGCCGGCAGTCGGCGCTTCGACGTGAGCATCAGGCAGCCACGTGTGAAACGGCCACATCGGCACTTTAATCGCAAAGCCCAGCGCGAAGGCAAAGAACAAAAGCACTTGCATCGTGCCCATCGGTATTACTGAACCGACCGCCTGCATATAGAGAATGCTGAACGTTCCCGTGCCGTTTTGTGCGGCTTGCTGAATGGTTGACGCAACCATGGCCGTTGCTTTGGGATTACCCGCGAGCAAATCCATGGTCGCTTGAGTCACCTTCGAGGTCAGGGCCGTGTCCTGTGTCAGGAAATACATCTTCAGCACGCCCAAGAGCATTACGACCGATCCGACCAGCGTGTAGAGAAAGAACTTGATGGCCGCGTAGAGGCGATTATCACCGCCCCAAATTCCGATCAGGAAGTACATCGGCACTAAGCTGACTTCAAAGAACAGATAGAACAGGAAAAGATCCATCGACGAGAAAACACCGAGCACCATGGTCTGCAAAACCAGCAGCAGAACGTAGTATTCCTTCTCGCGCTTTTGGATGTAGTTCCATGACGACAATGCGGCCAGCACACCGAGAAATGTCGTCAAAACCAGCAACAGTACCGCCACACCGTCCGCGCCCATTTGATAGCGCGCGCCAATAACGGGAATCCATTGGCGATCTTCGAGAAACTGAAAGCCGCCCGCGGCGCGGTCATATCCGAACAGCCACAGCGAGATGACGAAATCGAGCGCGAGCCATGCGGTCGCGAACTTTTTGATGATCTGATTCTGCTCTTTCTTGAAGAGGCCGAGAATCAGAATCGCGCCGACCGCCGGCAGCCACGTGATGATCGAGAGAAGGTTGTTTGTGAACACGTCAGTCCTCGTACAGTCTCAGTGTTCCTCTGTGTCCTCTGTGGTGAAAATAGATCATCACCACAGAGGACACAGAGAAGACTAAAAGATCTTGATGAAATAAATCGCCACTGCCACCAGCAATCCAATCACCATCACCAGCGCATAATTCGCCGTCAGCCCGGTCTGCGCCGCGCGCACAATCGGTGACATTAAGGTAACCACAAAGTTCGCGATCGCATTGACCAGGCCATCGACAAGATATTTATCCGTGGCGCCGGTGATCTTACTGGTCAAGCGCGTCAGCCAGGCCGTTCCATTTACGGCGCCATCGACGACCTTCGAATCGAACGCGAACACGCCACGTGCCAGATCCATCGTGCGTCGTGTGACCGCCCAACCGTAAAACTCATCAATCCAATATTTGTGATAGCTGGCTTCATAGAGCGGCCGCAAACGCGCCGCCCAAAGATCCGGCAAACGGGTGTCCTTGATGTAAAACAGAAAACCAAGTCCGATGCCGATGCCTGCGACAATTAGCGAGAGGATGATGAAGACCCACTCAGTCGCGGTTTCACTGCCGAGTTTTGATTCCACTGCGTGGGCGAGATTGAACCCGCTCTGACTCGCGTGATCCTCCGCTCGAGATGACGTCTCCACCGGCGCACGCCCAGTCAATACGGCAGCGTTACCCTCTTCAGACTTTCCAAATTGTCCCGTCGTTGGATTCCAGATAACCGGATTCAGCCAGGTGACGATATTCATTCGCCCGCCGACTTCTTTGCCGCCGGTAAACGCAGTGCTGATACCGACGAAGCCGCCCACAGTCGCGAGTATCGCGAGTGCAACCAGCGGCACCCACATTGACTTTGGCGATTCATGCGGAACATGCGCGTGCTTATCCGGGGTCGAATGCTCTTTCTTCTGCGCATGGCCTTCATGTTCCATGCTGTGCTCATGCGCGGGAAATCTCTCTTTACCCCAGAACGTCATCGCCATCAGACGCGTCATATAAAAAGCAGTGCACGTTGCGGCGATCGTGCCGACCAACCAAACCAACCAACCGAGCGGAATGTGTGTTGTCGAAGCAGCGTTCCAAAGAATCTCGTCTTTGGACCAGAAGCCGCTGAAGGGAATAATGCCGCAAATCGCCAACCAGCCGGCCATGAAGGTCCAATACGTGTAGGGCATGTACTTCCGGAGGTTGCCCATTTTGCGCATGTCCTGCTCGTGATGCATGCCGTGAATAACTGAGCCCGCGCCAAGGAACATCAGGGCTTTGAAGAACGCGTGCGTCATCACATGAAAGATTCCGATCACAAATGCGCCCACGCCACAGGCGAGGAACATGAAACCGAGCTGCGATACGGTCGAGTAAGCGAGAACTTTCTTAATATCGTTTTGCGTGATGCCTATAGTCGCCGCAAAGATCGCAGTGAACGCGCCGACCAGCGCCACGACGAGCATCATCGTTTTTGAATGCTGAAAGATGACATTCGTCCTCGTCAGCATGTACAAGCCCGCGGTCACCATTGTGGCGGCGTGAATCAGCGCAGAGACCGGCGTCGGCCCGGCCATCGCGTCCGGCAACCAAACGTGAAGCGGAAACTGCGCTGACTTTCCGCAGGCGCCGATCATCAGACCGAGCGCGATCCACGACATCAGCCCCCAATGGCCCAGCGATTCGACCGGATAGCTGGCCGCTTGCGCGACGACACTCGTATATTGCGCAGTTCCAAACGTCGCGATCAGGGCAAAGATCGCCAGGATGAAACCGAAGTCGCCCACTCGATTTGTAACAAAGGCTTTACGTGACGCATTTGCCGCTTCTTGTTTATTGAAGTAGTAACCAATTAATAAATAGGAACACAGCCCGACGCCTTCCCAGCCCACAAACATCATCACGAAATTCGAGCCCATCACCAGGACGAGCATCGAAAACATGAAGAGCCCCATGTAGGCGAAGAACCGATAGAAGCCGGTTTCGCCATGCATGTAGCCGGTGGCAAAGACAAAGATGCAGAGCCCCACGCCGGTAATAATCAGCATGAAGATTGCCGACAGCGGATCGAGTTGGTAGCTCCATTCAATATTGAGCAGAGAGGCGCGGGGCGCTGCGATCTTGACTGGTTGATTCGCGACGGAAATCGTCGTCGAAGTGTCGGGTTGACCGAGGGTCTGCTTAACCGCACCCGCGGGAATCCAGTTGAAAGCAGTTTGGGTCGTAATGTAAGGGCTGGGCCAGAGAGAGTTGCCGCTGAACCCGTATGAGTAAACCGCGGTGAGACTAATCAAGAACGAGAGCGCGACCGAAGCAACCGCAATTCCGCCAATCAGTCTTTCTGAAAAGTGCAGCCAACGGCCAAAGATGCCGTTGAGCGCAGCGCCTGCGAGCGGAAGCAGCGGAACTAGCCAGATGTATTTGTACATCGGTCTTTGGACTTTGGTCTTCGGTCTTTGGTTATCCTAAGGCCAAAGCCCCAAGACCAAAGACCTATCTACCACTTCATTAAATCAATCTCATCCACCCAAATCGTTTCGCGATTGCGATAGAGCGCGATTACGATCCCGAGACCAATCGCGGCCTCAGCCGCTGCCACGACAATGATGAAAACCGTAAATATTTGACCGGCGATCGGATCACCCCGGCCCGTATCCTGCAAGTAGCGCGCGAACGCAATGAAGTTCAGGTTGGCCGCATTCAGAATCAATTCAATCGACATGAAAATAACGAGCAGGTTCCGGCGCGTCAGCACGCCGGCCACGCCAATAATAAAAAGAATCGCCGCGATGACGAGAAACTTCGACAGATCAGGATGCTTGATGCTTTCGATCGCGGTAGACGCACGGCTCGACTCCTGGAATATCAACGCTAACGATGTCGAAAGATGGTTCATTGTTTCGAATTGTTTGGAGTTCCGCGTTCACGCGAAGTTCTCCGAATAATGCCGCCTAAAGGCGGGACTCCAAACTCACTTCAATTCATCCAGCACTTCCTGATCGACATCATCCGCGGCCACTTCCTGTTTCAAGGTCCGTGCCAGCATTACGGAACCAATGATCGCGACGAGCAACAGCAGACTCGCGATTTCGAATGGCAGCGAGGCCGTCGTAAACAAAGCCGTCCCGACGCGCTCAGTTTCCCGGGTCAAATGGCTGACGCCGGTGGCCGCCGTCGCCATATTGTTTTCCGCTGACGCCCGCTTAGCATTTGCCTGCTGCATCGCCGCTTCATCACGCTTTTGCATTGCCTGATAGCCGCGCGGTATCGCGAAGATGACGAGTATTCCCGCCAGCAGCGCGAGAAAAACCAGCGCCGCGCTCACCTGACCCGGCCGATTGAAAATTGGTGCGCGACCTTCTTCTTCGGCGCCCACATTGACCAGCATGATGACGAACAGAAACAAGACCATCACGCCACCGACGTAAACCAAAATCTGCACACCGGCAATGAATTCAGCGCCCAGTAGAATAAAAAGAGCAGCGACGGAAACCAGGGACGAGATCAGAAACAGCGCACAATGCACCGCGTTGCGCGCCATGACGGTAAGCAGCCCCGCCAGAATGGCAGCGATTGAAAATATCCAGAAAAAGACGGACTCCCAACCGGAGAGAATCATTTTTGGTCCTATTTAGTGCTTCGTATCTGGTGCTTTGTACTTGGTGCTTTGTACTTTGATCACCAAACCATGCGGCGCAACTTAGGTATGCGAACAAAGTACAAAGTACGAAGAACAAAGTACGGCTTAGCTTTCGTACTTAACGGTTTCTCTTCCCTGCTCAAGCATCTCGCGATTCCAGACGAATCCCGCGCGCGAATAAGTCGCCAGCTCAAAATCCTGCGTCAGTTCCAAACAATAAGTTGGACATGCTTCCTGGCACAGCGCACAGAACATGCAACGCGAAGTATCGAAGATAAATTCATCGAGAACTTTTTTGCGGCGCGGTTTGCCGGCGACGACGATTTCTACGTCCATGGCAATGACATCTATGCAGTCTTCGGGGCATGCCAGCGCGCACAGGTTGCACGCGATGCAGAGCGTGTCGTGCGTCTCCGGATCCATATTCAGGCGCGGCGCCCCGTGAAATCGCGGCGCCACGTCGGGCCGCTCTTTCGGATATTGCTCGGTGTAGATTCCCTTCCCGGCGACGGAGTCTCTGTCCGTGAGCGCGCCGATATTAAACCCCAGGGTCAGGCCCATTCCTTTCAATAGATCGACCATGAAGAAGCGTTTCAGCTTCTGAACGAACGTTGGTTTAGGAACAGGAACTAATGGCATTTTTGAAAATCTCGAATCTGGAATTTCGAATTTGAAATCTGCAATCAAATACTACGATCGTTTAGAGTCGGGCTACTGCCCGACAATCTCGGCGGGCGGTAGCCCGCCGCTAAACGGTTTCGCTTGCTATGGGCGCAACCGCCGGCTTGCCCTTCGGCAAATCCACCAGACGAATCTGGCGGCGCTGCTTCTTCAAATTAAAATCGCGTGACCGCCAATTGATCAGAGACAAAATCCCCGCGGTCAAAAACAGGTTTCCGAAACCAAACACAATCGCGATCGTTTTTCCGCTCAGAGTCAGGGCCAGTCCATCTGTTATCGACTTGATCGTGTGCATTCCACTCCAACCGTCAAGACCCTGAATCAAGGTTACGCCGATCGCAGTGACGACGATATTGATGAGGGCCGCGGGCAGCATCCACTTCCAACCAAGGTCCATTAACTGATCGTAACGAAAGCGCGGCAGCGTCCAACGCAGCCAGAAGTATAAATAAAGGAGCAAGCCGGCCTTGCCGAGAAAAACAACCACACTGAGGGCCACGTAAAGATTGTGATAGCCGTGCGCTTCCGTCAATCGATAGACAAACGGAAAGTACCAACCGCCCAGATAAAGCGTGGTCGCGACCGCGGTGACCACAACCATCGCAGCGTACTCAGCCATGAAAAACAGCGACCAGCGAAAGCCGGAATATTCTGTGTGAAAACCAGCGACCAGCTCTGACTCGGCTTCAGGCAAATCAAACGGCGCGCGATTGTTCTCAGCGATGCCGCTAATCAAAAAGATGACGAACCCGACCGGCTGATAGAAGAAGAACCAGATCGAATTAGAAGCCTGCGCGCCGACGACTCCTGACAAAGACAACGTGCGCGCGAACATCAGCGCCCCGATGATCGCCAATCCCATCGATACTTCGTAAGAAACCATCTGTGCGCTCGAGCGCAGAGCCCCGAGCAGTGCGTATTTCGAATTCGAAGACCAACCGGCCAGAATTAAAGCCAGCACCCCGACGCTCGATACGGCGAGCACGAACAGTACGCCGATGTTTACATCTGTAATCACGGCCCAGTCCGGACCGAACGGCACCACGGCCATGACGATGAAGGCGGCGACGACGGCTATATAAGGGGCGACAAAAAAGATCCAACGGTCGGCATTCTCAGGAACGAAATCTTCTTTGGTGAGCAACTTTAATCCGTCGGCGATTGGCTGCAATAAACCCCACGGGCCGACTCGCATCGGGCCGAGACGCGCCTGCATGAAGGCCGAGATTTTTCTTTCCAGATAAGTCGCATACGCTACCCATCCCGTCGTGATCACTATCACCAAACCGATTTGTATGAACGGCCAGATGACATAGTTCACCGTCTGCTCGCTGAAGAGTTTCAGGAGCAGGCCGTCAATGAATGTGGGTGCTGCTAATAGAGCTAACATTTAAGATTCACGAACGTGCGTTATTCCTCAACCCGCGGAGCGGGTGGAAGCATAAAGCCTGGGGTGGAGCGAAGCGGAACCCCAGGATTCCGAACCATGATGATCCCCGAGCGCGCGGAGCGTGCGATAGCGCCACAAATGAAATCACTCATAATGAAATGGCCGTCGCCCACTTCGCGGGCTCAATCTCTCTTCCTTCGCTGAACCTGGGGTTCTGCTTCGCTCCACCCCAGGCTTTATGCTTTCGCCGCGCTTCGCGGGCTGAACCTCTTGTACCCGCGATTAATATTCACCGGTCAATTTCACCTAACACAATATCAAGCGTTCCAATAATAGCAACGACGTCCGCGACCAAATGTCCGATACTCATCTGTCTCAAAGCCTGCAAATTAATAAAGGACGGCGGACGCACGCGCACCCGCCACGGCTGCTGCGTTCCGTCTGAAACCAGATAGCAGCCAATCTCGCCTTTTGGTCCTTCGATCGAATGATAATAATCACCGACGGGCGGCTTGATCAGTTTCGGCACCTTTGCGTTCACTGGTCCATCCGGCAGATTCTCGATCGCCTGTTTGACGATCCGTCGCGACTGCCGCATCTCTTCCATCCGCACCAGGTAGCGATCGTAAGTGTCGCCGTTCTCACCCAACGGCACGTCGAAATCCATCTCAGCGTAAGCGGCGTACGGCCGCGATTTGCGAATGTCCCACGCCACGCCTGAGCCACGCAGCGCCGGGCCCGATAATCCGATCGCGATCGCTTCTTCGCCGGAAATCACACCAATACCAACAGTGCGGCTTAACCAGATTCGGTTTTCCGACAAGACGGTCTCGTATTCATCAAGCCGGTTCGGAAAGTTGTCGACGAAGCGTTTGACGTCGCCGGCGAAATCATCATACGCATCGTTCGGCATGCCGCCGACGCGCCACGCATGGCAAGTCAGACGCGCGCCGAACTGGCGCTCAAAGATTTTCAGAATTTCTTCCCGTTCGCGAAACGCCCACAGCAGAATCGTGATGGCGCCAATATCGAGAGCGTGCGTGCCGAGCCAAAGCAAATGCGACGCGATGCGATTCAACTCAGTCAGAATCGTCCTTATATAATGAGCGCGGCGTGGCACATCGAGTCCCATCATCTGCTCGACTGTCTCAACCCAAACCAGACCATTCGAAACCGCCGCGATGTAATCAAGCCGATCCCAATACGGCGCGATCATCGTGTACATGCGATTCTCGGCAATCTTCTCCATGCCGCGATGCAGGTACCCGACATCACAATCCAGATCAATCACGGTTTCGCCATCAAGCTTCAGGACCACGCGGAGAACGCCGTGAGTCGACGGATGCTGCGGCCCCATGTTGAGCGTCATTTCTGGCGCATCCATCAGGGACTGTCGAGTGGTGGCGATTTCTACCTGGTGCATATGGGATTGCGGACATCCTTGTCCGCACCGGCGGGCAGTAGCCCGCCTCTAAACGTTCGCGTTCGAATTTTCATTCGGAAGATAACATCCGGTCACCTTCCACGGCTCGAGTACCAAACCAATCTCTTTCACTTCGCCTTTTTCTTTCTGGTCGCGCAGCTTCAACATCAGCGATTGCGCAGCGCTCGCTTTGTTCCAGACGTTCCGCGGCTCATGCGTTTCCGTCAAAGTGAAGCCGGCCGTCGTCGCCGCTTCCGGCGAGTCGAAAACTTTGGCTTCATAATGCGCGGCGATTTCTTTTGGCGTCATAAATCTTGTGCTGCTTACTGCTCACTGCCAACTGCTCACTTGTCCTTCGGCATCACGTCTTTGCCGCTACGAAAAAGATTACGCACTTCGCGTTCTTGCGGCACGGACAAAACCTCCAACCCGTAGGCACGCCGTTGTTCCAATTGCTCTTTCTGAACATCGGTAAATTCCGGTAGATGTTTTTCGGTCCAACGATTCTCGACAAATTCGAGCGGATAATCTTTTCGCAAAGGGTGGCCCTCCCAATCGGGCGGCAAAAGAATGCGCCGCAGATCGGGATGATTGTGAAACACGACGCCAAACAGATCGTAAACCTCGCGTTCCGGCCAATCCGCCGCAGGCCAGATGCTCGTGACGCTCTCAACCCCGGCGCCATTCGTGTCAACATTCAAACGTACGCGCTCGTTTCTTGAAATTGAATAAAGATTGTAGATGACTTGAAACGGCGCCCTTTTGTTGTCGGGATAATGAACGCAAGTCAGATCGGATAAATATTCAAACCTGAATTCCGCGTCGCTCTTGAGAGCATCACAGATTTCGACGATTCGCTCGCCCGCAACGCAGATTGAGAGCTGGCCCAGAAACTCAGACGCCTCGAGCACTGCTTCCGCGAACTTCTCTTTCAATTTCTGAACGAGCGGATGGTTCACGGCGTCGACCGGCTTCGGTCCTTCTTCTTTTTTCTTGACCGGAGGTTTCGGCGCGCCGGGCGCGGCAGCTCCGGCTTTTTGCGCCGCATCTTTCGCGGCGATTACGCGAGCTTTCGCCGCTTCGACTTGCGCGTCTTTCTCGGCGTCGGCTGAAAGAGAAGATGGGGAAGTTGCGCGCTCGTCTTGCGGGCGCGATTCGGCAGGCGCGTCAGTGGGTGATCCCGAATCCGGGGGTTTACCTTCCTGTGCCATAAAACTCAGTTAGTACACTCTGAGTTAGCAACGCTTCGGGCTCTCGGCCACGGGCGCGCGGTCAAACAGACCGGAACGCTCACGTGTAAATGCAAATTTAAGACAGGATTGACGAAGCTGACTTTTAGCATGCGATTTAGAGCATTGTCAATCGAGTGAATCACGAAGGTGCTGATGCATATCGTGAAGCTTCTGGATCAGCTTATAATCCGCTGACATGAAGCGCGTAGTCTTGTCAGTGATTGGCGGCTTTGTAATCCCTTTCCTCTACAGCATTATCGTTGCCCCACTGACTCCATACATACACAACCGAACTTTGGATCAGCTTGCGATGTTTCCCGTCCGGTGGCCGATAGTCCTTCTTTTCCGGCTAAACCTTGTTCTGTTTGAAAATGAAATAGGGCTTCTCATATACACTATTGCCTGCAATGTTTTCCTTTACTCGCTTCTCACCTATTTTCTTCTGTGGCAATTGTCAAAGCGAAAAAAGACCCCGCAGCGACTGCCGCCCAGCCCGCCCACCTTTGTCTAATTTTATAAATGTACCGCTAACAGTCACGAGATTATCGACGGTTGTCTTTGAATCCTGGTGTTCGAGTGTCGACTTAGTCGGCCAATCGCGAGTCGAGAAAAAGTCGAACCGAACTCGATGTTCTCGCATCTTCAGAGAAGACCGTCACTCGCTTGACGATGCCCCCATGCACCCGTATCATGGTTGTTTGATTGAGGCATAGATTTGACGACTATATAAGGTGAAGAAGAAATGAAACCGGGGATTCATCCTGAATACAAAGAAATAACAGTGAGCTGCGCGTGCGGCGAGACTTTTAAGACGCGCTCGACGCGCAAGGACGATCTGCACGTGGAAATTTGTTCGGCCTGCCATCCGTTCTTTACCGGCAAGCAGAAACTGGTTGACACTGCGGGTCGTGTCGATCGATTTAATCGGCGGTACGGCAAGAAGACGGAACCCGAGGCTGCCGCTGCGAAATAACCTGATGCCAATTAAGCATTAGTGAAATTGTTCTATCGATGCCGGCGTTACCGACGCTGGCCGTGCGCAGTGCATCAAAGCACCAACGGCCAGAATCAAGATCGCCGGCATTCTTGTAAGTAAGTGATTAGTTTCTCCCTCTCCCTTTGGGAGAGGGTTGGGGTGAGGGATTAGGCGGTACCCTCACCCTTGCCCTCTCCAAAGGGAGAGGGGAAAAGAGCTGGAAGAATTATGAGCACTAACGAAAGAGATTTAATCGTCGGCGGTCAGGCCGTAATCGAGGGCGTCATGATGCGCACTCCGAATGCGTACGCGATCGCCGTGCGGAAAGCTGACGGCACAATCGTAAATACGGCGGCCGTCCTACCAAAGTGGAGTGACAAGGCGCCCATCCTCAAGCTGCCAATTCTGCGCGGCGGCGCAGTGCTGATGCAATCCATGGGCTTGGGAATCAAGGCCTTGAATTATTCGGCGAGTGAAGCTTTCGCCGAAGCTCAGGAAGCGGAGGCCGCGGAGGTTGAAGTCGTGTTAACACCGGCCGTGATCGAAGGTGAAGGTGACTTTGCCGGTATCACCGGCGGCGTGCCCGGACTGTTTCCCATTCCCAAGAAGAAGCGATCGAAAGATGAATTGAAGAAGGGCGGAACCGCGGCCGCCGCAAGTTCGATCGTGTTTGCCTTGATTTTCAACGTGCTGCTGTTTGTCGCGGCGCCATTGCTTTTGACGAACGCGATCTTTGTCGCCGCGGGATGGGCGAATACTCCGGCAGCCACTTCAACTGCCGTCAACGCGCCGGCCGGCACGCCTGCTGCCGCCCCGGAAACAGCAGTAAGAAAGACATGGAATTCAGTGCGCGGATACCTGCATCCGGTGCGGCCCACAGTGGGGTTCAATTTGATCGATGGAATGATCAGGATGAGTTTCTTTCTCATCATGATCGTCGGCTTTTCTTTGCTGAAAGACATCAGGCGCGTCTTTGAATATCACGGCGCCGAACACAAAACAGTCTTCACCTGGGAAAAAGGTTTGGACCTGACGGTCGCTAATGCGCGTCCGCAGCCGCGCCAGCATCCGCGTTGCGGCACCAGCTTCCTGATGGTGGTAATGCTGGTTTCGATTCTGCTGTTTTCAGTAATCAAGTTCGATTCCCTGCTCTTTAATTTTCTGGTGCGCATCGTTTTGATTCCGGTGGTGGCCGGACTGTCGTACGAAATAATTCGTTTGTCGGCCCGGAAAGAGAGTGGGGCCTTCTTCAAAGTGATTACGAAACCGGGAGTCTGGCTGCAAAACGTCACCACGAAAGAGCCGGACGATTCACAATTGGAAGTTGCCATCGAAGCGTTGAAAGAAAGTTTGAAGCTGGAACCGAAGACGAGTGAGCCTGAATTGGCGCTACTGTCGTAAGAATCATGGCTTACGTTTAGACGCCGGACTTGTCCGGCGTAGTTGGCACAAGTGCCAACTCTAAACGATTTGTTCTTGTAATTTCGCTATGCTCGACAAACTTGCACAAATTGAAACGCGTTACGAAGAGTTGGCCAACGAACTTTCTTCACCAGAGTTGTTGTCCAACCCTTCGGCGTACGGCAAAGCCGCGAAGCAGCATCGCAGCCTCGGCGAGGTAGTCGAGAAGTATCGAACGTGGAAATCTCTGAACGAACAATTGAAGGGCGCGCGCGAACTCTCGACCACTGAAGATCAAGACATGCGCGAGCTGGCGCAGATCGAAATTGAATCGCTGCAAGCACAAGTTGAGCAGACTGAAGCTGATCTCAAGTTTCTGCTGATTCCTCAGGATCCCAACGATGAGAAGAACGTGATCCTGGAAATTCGCGCCGGCACCGGCGGCGATGAAGCGTCCCTGTTTGCCGCTGACATCCTGCGCATGTACGCGCGCTATGCCGAGCGCCAGCGCTGGAAGATGGAAATCCTCGACGCTTCCGAAACCGGCATCGGCGGGATAAAAGAAGCAGTAGCGCTTATTGAAGGCGACAAGGTTTATTCGAAACTAAAGCACGAATCCGGCGTGCATCGTGTGCAACGCGTGCCGCAAACCGAAGCCAGCGGCCGCATTCACACTTCGGCGATCACCGTCGCGGTGCTTCCGGAAGCGGAGGAAGTTGACGTCAAGATCGATGCGAAAGACCTTCGCATTGACACCTTCTGTTCCTCCGGCCCCGGCGGACAATCGGTGAACACCACTTATTCGGCAGTTCGCATCACCCATTTGCCGACGAACGTCGTCGTCTCAATGCAGGACGAAAAGTCCCAGATCAAAAATCGCGAGAAAGCGATGCGAGTTTTGCGCGCTCGTCTCCAGGAGATCGAAGAGCAGAAGCAACACGATGCCATCGCGAGTGATCGACGCTCCATGGTCGGCTCTGGCGATCGTTCAGAAAAAATCCGCACTTATAACTTCAAAGAGAACCGCGTTAGCGACCACCGCATCGGCCTAACTATTCATCAACTGGACCAAGTCATGGACGGATCGCTCGACGCGATTATCGAAGGGCTCACCACCCACTACCAGGCTGAGAAGTTGAAAGAAGAAACTCTGGCGCCCGTAGAGGTCTGATCTCAAATTTCATATCGCCCGCGCGTCAGCTTCCACCCCAGTTCGGCTGGGACTCCGGCCTTGGGCGTCAGCCCCAGGATCACGTCAAGCCTGACCTCGATCTGGCTTCTTCAGGACCTCACTTGTACTATGAAGCCAAATCGGAGTCCCGGCTCGCGGTAATCCATGTCATTCCAAAAGAGAATCGTCTTACTTCTGCCAGTCTTAATCTCACTTAGTGCGCTTGGTGTTTGGTTCCGGCTAGAAAAGGAAAGTAAGGCGGCAGGCACGTGCTCTACGCCAAGTTTTGCCGCAGTCCTTACTCCAAATGTTGGTAACAGCCTGAACTCGCTGGCGCTTGCTGATCTCAATGGAGACGGCAAATCCGATCTGGTTACCACAAGCAATTTCGAAGACAAAGTTTCAGTGCTAATCGGTGACGGGGCGGGCAACTTTAGTCTCTTAAATTCCTTCACCACCGGCGCCCGGCCCAGTGCCGTGGCGATCGGTGACTTCAACGGTGACGGAAAGGCGGATCTCGCAGTGACGCGGGATTTCTCAACCACGGTGTCGGTTCTGCTTGGGAACGGCACGGGAGTTTTTTCGACCCCCACGAATTTCACGGTCGGGACAAATCCGAAGGTGCTGGTCTTAGCGGATTTCAATAATGATGGGCGGCTTGATCTCGCCACCGGCGATGATGGATCGAACACTATTTCGATTCTGCTGGGAGGAGGAAACGGGTCGTTCAGTTCGGCTGCTCCGTTGACAGGAATCAGGGCCACTTCAATGGCAGCGGCCGATCTGAATCACGACGGCAAGATCGACCTCGCAATCGCAAATACCGCCAACAACAAAGTGACAATAGTACTCGGCAACGGCAGCGGGGGATTTGGTGGTGCTAATAGCTTTGATGGGGGGGCTCAGCTGAAAGCGATCGCCGTCGCGGACTTCAATGAAGACGGAAATCCTGACGTCGCCGTCACTAATTTTAGCGACTCCAGTACGCCGGCCTTCGTCGCCATTCTCTTAGGCAACGGGTCAGGTTCTTTCGGCGCGCCCAACAAGTTTTCGGTTCCGTTTGGGCCGTTTTCCATTGCGATAGCCGATTTCAATGGCGATAACCACGCCGATGTTGCCACCGCAAATACGCAACAGACTTCGAGCAACATTGCCGTGCTTCTGGGTGATGGAGCTGGAAATCTCTCGTCGCCAACCAACTTTAATGTTGGAACTACACCGACGGCTGTCATTGCCGGCGATATCAATGGCGACGGAGCCCCTGATCTGATGGCGACAAGTCCTCCCAACGTCGCAGCATTGCTGAATGGTTGTGGCGGTGCTCCGACCCCAACACCAACGCCGACACCCACGCCGTCTCCCACGCCTACGCCAGTTCCGACACCTGGCCCTGGTGATGTGGTAATCAGCCAGGTTTACGCAGGCGCCGGCAATTCGGATTCGAGCTATCAGGCGAATTTTGTGGAACTCTTCAATCGCACTAATGCGGGTATTGACATTAGGGGATGGCCAATTTATTTCACAACGCCCACGGGAACATTCCAGAGCTTCGTAGCATTTGTCGGTTCCCAGGCGATTGGGATACAGGCTCATGGCTATCTCCTGATTAAGTTCGGGCCGACGGGTACCAGCGGACAACCGGTCAATTCCGATTTCGATGCGACCGGGCTTCAGTCCGGTATTTCCCCGGCGGGAAAGATCCTTCTGGCCCGAACAAATTCCATTCCCAACAGCGCCTGCCCGCTCCCAAACACGGACATTATCGACTTTGTGGGATACGGAAGCGCCGCAAGTTGCTTTGAAGGAAGTGGGCCAACGGCGAATCCGGGAAACACGACCGCTGTCATCAGAAAATTCGGCGGTTGTCTTGATACCGATAACAATGCCAGTGATTTTGTGATTGGTTCGCCGGTTCCGCATAACAGCAGTTCGCCGACGAACTCATGCGCGAATCCGATCGACACTACCGACTTTTTCGTGCGTCAACAATATCTGGATTTTCTCAACCGGCAAGCTGATGCAAGCGGACTGACATTCTGGAAGAACAATATCGATAGCTGTTCACCGCAGGCGGCGTGCATCCAGCCGCAGCGCATCAACACCTCGGCCGCGTTCTTTCTTTCAATCGAATTTCAACAGACCGGCTATCTGGTTTACAAAATCTACAAAGCTTCGTTTGGCAACCTCACCACGCCCGCCAATGCGCCAGTGCCGATTCGTCTCAGCGAATTCACCCCGGACACCCAGGAGGTCGGCAACGGCGTGATCGTCAACCAGGGCGATTGGCAACAACAACTCGAGAACAACAAGCAGGCTTTTCACGCTTGAGTTCGTGCAACGCTCGCGATTCACATCCGCCTTTCCCACTACAATGACGCCCACAGCTTTTGTTAACCAATTGTTCGACCATGCGGGAATGGCACACACGGGATCGGATTACACCGCCGCGATCAATGAATTTGGATCGGCGACTGACACGAGCAATGTGACGGCGCGCTCGAAAGCTTTGAGAGATGTCGCCGAGAGTGCGCTACTAAGCTCTCAGGAAGTCAATCGCGCGTTTGTGCTGATGCAATATTTTGGTTACTTGCGACGGAACCCTTACGATCCGCCCGAATCAACACTCGATTATTCCGGCTACAACTTTTGGCTGGCTAAACTTAACGCCTTCAATGGTAATTACATTGATGCGGAGATGGTCAAAGCTTTTATTTCCTCTGATGAGTATCGACACCGCTTCGGACCATGAAAGATTTCATAACGCATCGCGTCGAGTGAGTTTCATAAGGCAAAGAAATTATCCGCCGATTACGCGGACTACACGAACTCGACAAAGCCACAGGAAAGGCGGCGTGCGAAAAAATTACTTGCCGTACCCAATCAAACTGAATCGTTAGGCTTTTGTGTCGTCTCTATGTTGGATATGGCGTAGGGATGCGTTGAAGAGGAGGAGATAATTATGGTCACGGTAGGATTGTATGTGCGGCTGGAGGCGAAGCCCGGCAAAGAAGCGGAGGTTGAGCGTTTCCTTAACAGCGGACTGGCGTTGGTTGAGGAAGAGCCGGAGACGACTGCGTGGTTTGCCATCCGCATGGGTCCGTCAACGTTTGGCATCTTTGACGCGTTCCCGAGCGAGTCAGGACGCCAGGCGCATCTGAACGGGAAAGTGGCGGCCGCACTGATGGAGAAAGCGTCTGATCTTCTTGCCCAATCACCCGACATCAAGAAGGTGGATGTGCTGGCAGCGAAGCTTCCGGGATGAAAGTAAGTCTTTTTCCTGATCCCTGGTTCGTGTTCTTTCGTTGTCGCTTATAAGCAGACCACGAAAGAACACGAATACCACCAAACGCGGGCAGGTCTTAGGCTCTGCCGCCCGCTCAAGCGGGCTGATCATTACTAAGGGGCTTGGTTCCGGGGGTATCGTCCCGATGAATCGGGACTCAACCCCCGGCTACTGTCTGTCACGGCTACGCCGTGAAAACCAAATCACCCTGAACCGCAAAAGTTTTGACAGATTAAGTTTTTCGATGGTAGATTCGCCTCACCCCTTAGTTCACCAGGTTCCCGATACCCCCCTCTGGAAAATAATTTCGTCAGTCGGCGCGAAGCGTTTGAACGTGTTCCCGGATCGCGAAGTCGAGCCGCAGTGTTGCGATTCAATTTTGTTTGCGTGGTAAATCGCGCCACGGCTTAGCTCTTTACTAGTCCTCAAGTTTTTCTCAACCCCCATATACGATCATGCACCGTAGATGGAAATATCGAGTGCACATAACAAATAAGGCATGGCAACCCAGTCCAACTCAAACGTAATTGCCGCAGTCCAAAGGAGAACTCCTATGTCCCGAAATACTCGCACCAGCTCGAATCTCGTAACGCCTAAAACAATAATTGTATTAACTCTTTTGGGCTGTCTCACGGTGGCCGTGATCTTCGTGACAAGGAGAAGTTTCGCGGCTACTCCGGCAAGCGGAACGTTGACCGATGTGTCAGGTCCGGTCAGTTATTCTGCCGGGCCCTTTAACACGGCCAATCTCTCGCCGGTTCCCCAGGTTGACACGGGACCACGCTGCAACGGCACCACGAATCCCTGTGATAATTTCGCGCTGACTTTGACGCTGCCCGCGGGTTACCACGCCGCGCATCCAAACGCGGCGGTCAAATTCACCTTGGGCTGGGGTGATACCGGCTCCGGCCAATCGGACTATGACCTCTACATCTATAAGGGTACCATCGCTACCACCAGCGGTTCCCAACCGGCCGATGCCCAATCAGCCTCGGGCAATAATCCCGAAGTCGCGACCATCAGCCCTTTGGCAGATGGCTCACAGGCATTCTCTGTGAAGATCGTGCCGTACACACCGACTAACGAAATCGTCAATGTGAAAATAGAATTATTGCCGGGCGCCGGCGGTGGCCCACTCGCCAATGCGGTGCCATTTGGCGGCGCCGATCCGACAACACCGGGAGTTCCCCGTTACCAAAATTTCTACGCGCCCAATGGCACCTCTGCTCAACCCGGTTCGGGCGAATTCAATATCGGATTCGACCCCATCACCAGGCGCATAATGACGATGAACATCGGGCCCATCTGGCGTCTGACGCCAGGAGAGGTGCAAGTACCCAGCAAGCCGGAATGCTGCGAAGCTCTCTGGGAGGATAAATCCGCTCACACCACCAACACAGGTCTCGATCCCATTCTTTGGACCGATCAAAAGACCGGGCGCACGTTTGTCTCGAATTCTACGGCGGGCGCCAACGCTGTCTACGCATACACGGACGCGGCGGCTCCTTTCAACGATGGCGACCTATGGGTGGAAGCCGGTTTTTCTCCACCTAATGGCGGAGCCGATCACGAGACCATAGGCTCCGGACCGTATCCGGCTTTATTGGCGTCTCTGGCGAACGGAGTTAACCAGGGCGAGGCCGTGTACTACTGCTCGCAGGATGTTGTGGGACCGGCTTCGTGCCAACGCAGCGATGATCTCGGCGCGAGTTACGGCCCCGGCGTATTGGCCTATACCGGCGCCATGGCTACTGACTGCGGTGGTCTGCACGGCCACATCCACGTAGCTCCGAACGGCACCGCCTGGCTACCGGTCAATCAGTGCGGCGG
>Ga0193730_1000088_pt1 | contig 32866 bp, 32 predicted proteins | sample U1a1metaG_FD_144919 | JGI IMG/M metagenome (GOLD analysis project Ga0193730, IMG submission 144919) | Soil microbial communities from a riparian zone of the East river system, Colorado, United States - U1a1 | ecosystem: Environmental > Terrestrial > Soil > Riparian zone | place: USA: East River...
GCGCGATTTCGACGAACGAAGCCGAAAGAGCTTCCGGCGCTCGACTCGCCGACTGAAGCCCGTCCTGCGCTACGGCAGTCCGACCGGCCAGGACTGCACCGATGCCGATGCCCGCTAAGATGCAGACGGCAGCCAACGACGCAATCCACACACGCAGCTTACTTAATAGAACTTTTTCCGCGTTAGTCGTTTGATTTAAAGAGTCGAACATCATTCACCGCCTTCGAAATGCCTACCTGAATCAATCGAACGAAACACCGACCATTGAACGGCGCCAGGCGCAACAGGGTTTCGTGAGTATAGTCGAATTTGAGTACTTACCAGAAGTCATTGTGGCACGCGCATCTTGCGCGTGAGACACGGGCGGGACGCCCGTGCCACTTTCCAAACCTGAACCATTATGGCCGGAGCAGGACTTTCATAATGCCGGATTGGGCGGCGCGGGCCATCGCAGAGACGCCATCGGCTAGAAACATTTCTTCGCTGATTAGGGCTTGAACGTCAATCTTTTTGTGCTTCAACAACTCGAGTGCCGGCGCGAATCGGCCACATCGCGAACCAATCACACTGATCTCATCAACGACGATTCTCGCGGTGTTGATCTCGGTCGCACCGTGAAAAGTTGACTTCAAAACCAGTACGCCACGCGGATGGAGAAGATCGAGAGCGAGATCGAATCCAGCCGGCGAGCCGGACGCTTCGACAACCACATCAAATTCACGCGCGCGTTTTTGCGCTTGGGTAACAACAGCCGTTTCAATGCCGCGCTGTTTGGCGATATGAAGTTTGCTTTTGTGTTTTCCGATTAGCGTCACTGGCGCGCCGGTGGTGGCTAGGACCTGCGCGCACAACAGTCCCAGCTTGCCATCACCGATCACCGCAACTTTTGTGTCGCTCGTGATCGATGTGCGTTCCAGGATCCCGCAGGCCGCGGCGAGCGGTTCCGTGAAGACGGCATGCTCGTCCGGGACTTCCTCGGGTACCGGTAGCAAATTCACGATTGGTAATTTCAGAAACTCAGCGTGGGCGCCATCGCGTCCGACAATGCCGAGCCCCGTTCTATTAGGGCAATGACGCGAGTCACCAGAGCGACAGAGATCGCAATAACCACAGCCGGCGTTGATCTCGCCGACCACACGATCTCCGGGCATTAGCCCGCGCGTAAGCAAGGGCTCAGTGCTTTGAGCCCTCCCTAACGGTCGGGCTAGGGCCGCGTCTGCGCGCACGCTCTCAATGATTCCGACAAACTCATGGCCCAGCGTTCCCTGGAAGCCGGCGTAGCCGCGGGCGATCTCAAGATCGGTATTACAGATCCCTGAGAGGGTCACGCGCACGAGTGCCTCGCCGTTCACATCAGGCTTTGCGACATCGGCAACATCAAGTTGCCGGTCCTTATATCGAAGGGCTTTCATAAAAAAGGTCTTTGGTTTCCAAAGACCAAAGATCAAAGTCCTAAGACCATGCTGTTCAAAACTTCTTCGTTCGTTCGTAGGCGTTGTCCGACGATAGTTCAATCGTCTGGGGATTGCGGGAAATGGTTAGCGGCACGCGCCATTCCATCGATTCGCCGTTGGTCAGAGCGGAAGTTGCGTGCATCCACCAGCTGCCTTCGCTGACGCGCGCGACAGCGTGACCGCTCGCGTCGATAGAGACGCTAACAGGCTCGATGTTCTGCAAGCGCCGCGCGAGAAAATCTTCAAGCGTCTTACCCGGGCGGGCACTCATCAGGAAGTCGCGCTCAGTAGCCGAAAAATCGATGGGATAAAGATTGACCCTGGTATCGCCGGCAGAAACAGCCGTGCGAAAGATGATCGTCAGATCCTGTTGCGTGCCGCTTCGCGGCGCTTCACCCGGGGCGCCATAGGCCGGCGGCAGCGTGCGATAAATACGCGAGCCGGCCCAGCCCAGAGTGCCAAGCAGAGCGATCGCCAGGATGACCTGGAGCACGGGAATCGCTGGAGAATCTTTCGGCACGCGATCACTTTCTGAGTCGGCGGACATATTTGACCAACTCATCGATTTGACTGTCGGAAAGCTTCTTGTTGAAACCCGGCATCTTGCCTTTGCCGTTACTGATCGAGTTATAGATACGTTCGTCTGAAACGCCGTCCTGCCATTCCGCGCTCGTCAAATCGCGGGCATGTTCATGTCTAGAGTGGAGCGAGCTGGCGCGACCGTCTCTGCCGTGACAGCCCGCACATTTGCCGTTGTAAACAGAGGCCGCGTCAAAGGCGGTGGCTGGCGAAGCAATTACGTTACTCGACCTCGCTACGCCAATCATCAAAACAGCCGCCGAGATTCCCAGGACGACGACTGACATAATTAAAGGTTTGAAACGTTGCTTCACGTGATCTCCCTCCGGCAATGTTTATGACGTGGCACGCCCATCCTGCGCGTGGGCCCACGGGCGAGACGCCTGTGCCACCCTTGGACGCTACCGAATTCTCTTCACAATTTTATATCTTAATCGGGATTCTTTGTCTCGTGAACAGGTGTCGAAAGCCGCGCGACCCGTTATAATCCAAAAAGTAATGACGAACATTTTTGACGACAAGTTGCACGAAGAGTGCGGCGTCTTTGGAATCTACGGACATCCGGAAGCCGCGCGCATGACCTATCTCGGGCTTTATGCGTTACAGCATCGGGGACAGGAATCGTGCGGCATCGTCGCTGCCAACGGCGTGCATCTGCTTTCCGAACGCGACATGGGTTACGTCTCGGAAGTCTTTCAACAGGCCAGATTAGATCGTCTGCCCGGACACGCTTCGATCGGCCATGTTCGTTATTCGACTGCCGGCGAAGTTTCGATTCGCGAGTGCCAGCCGTTCGTCGTCACCTGCCAGCACGGCGAAATTTCTGTGTGCCATAATGGTAATCTTCCTTTTGCACGCGAAGAGCGAAAGCGTCTGGAACGCGAAGGCGCGATCTTTTCGTCCACTTCCGATACGGAAGTCGTGCTGCACGGGGTCGCTCGTTCCCACGCGGCCAGCGTTGCCGAGGCGATTCCCGAAGTGCTGCGCGAAACCGAGGGCGCGTTTTCAATGTTGTTTCTGACGCCGACGGAGCTTATCGCGATTCGCGACCCGCGCGGATTTCGTCCGCTGGCCCTGGGACGTTTGGGCGACGCGTGGGTGGTCGCGTCAGAGACGTGCGCGTTTGATTTGATCGATGCCAAGTACATCCGAGATATCGAGCCGGGGGAAATGGTCGTCATCAATGAAGAGGGATTGCGCTCATCTCATCCGTTGTCGGCGCAGAAGCATTCCGTTTGCATCTTCGAACATGTTTACTTCGCGCGCCCCGATTCGATGATCTTTGGACAGTCAGTGAATCGATCGCGCCACAGGATGGGCGAACGGTTGGCAATCGAACAGCCGGCTGACGCTGACGTCGTGGTGCCGGTGCCGGATTCCGGTGTGCCCGCGGCGATCGGTTATTCGGCAGAGAGCGGTCTGCCGTTTCGCTTCGGACTCGTGCGCAATCATTACGTCGGCCGCACCTTCATCGAACCGCGCCAATCGATTCGCAGCTTTGGCGTGCGTATCAAACTGAATCCGGTGCGCAACCTGATCGAAGGCAAGCGCATAGTCTTGATCGATGATTCAATCGTGCGGGGAACAACGTCGAAAAAAATTGTGCGCATGGTGCGCGAAGCCGGCGCGAAGGAAATTCACGTGCGCATTTCGTGCCCGCCGACGATCAGTCCCTGCTACTACGGCGTGGACACACCCGACAAATCACAATTGATTGCCGCGAACTATTCGCTCGACGGCATTCGCGACTTCATCGAAGCAGACTCGCTCGGCTATCTGTCGTTGGAAGGTATGCAGCAAGCCACCGGCATCAGCGCCGACGAATCTTGCGTCGCCTGCTGGAACGAACGATATCCCACGCGCATCACCAGCGCTGCCGAGACGATGCATGCGCGTGAAGAATCCGCCGCGCCGAGGGTGGCGGTGGAGATCTGAAATGAAAACTCTCATCTGCTTCATGTGCTTGTGCGTGGGAGTGGCGGTCGCCGCCAGTCAAACCGTTTTTGCAACTCCTCAGAACAACTATAAGACCTACGCTAATGCCCGGTTCAAATATTCGATCAGCTATCCAACCGATCTTCTGATACCCCAGGGCGAGTCCGAAAACGGCGATGGCCAGGTTTTTCGCGAGAAATCCGGCAGCGTTGAGATGCGCGTTTACGGCGGCTACAACGTCTCGAACGAGACATTGCGCAGCAGGTATGCGGAACTGATACGTAAGTGGAACAACGTGACTTATAAAGTCATACGACGAGATTGGTTTGTCGTTTCCGCGATGGTGAACGGTAAGATCCATTATCAGAAAACGATTCTGCGAGGTGATGTCTTCAAGACGTTTGAGATTGAGTACGACGCGGTGCGCGGTAGTACCTACAATGATGTCACTGACCGTATCGCCAGATCCTTCAAGGGATGAACTATTCCATTGTCACCCAATGACCCTCGTCGGCAAATCCATCCCCCGCAAAGAAGGCCGCAAGAAAGTTACCGGCCAGGCGCTCTATGTCGATGATCTGAAGTTCGACAACATGCTGCATGGCGTGACGGTGCGCAGCTCGATCGCGCGGGGACGCATCAGGTCGATCTCTTATGATCAACCGCCCACTACCGCAGGCGGTTCTGACTTCATCCCGTGGGACGAATTCACTATCGTCACCGCTAAAGATATTCCGGGCGAAAACTACGTCGCGCTGATTCTCAACGACCAGCCTTATCTCGCGGATGAGGTTGTCAATCATCCTGAAGAGCCAATCGTCCTGCTCGCTCATCGTGACAAGTACTTGGTTGAAGAAGCGCGCCGTCATGTGCGGATTGAATACGAAGAGACGCCCGCAGTCTTTTCTCTGCAGGACTCGTTGGCGAAAAAAGAGATCATTTGGGGCGAGGACAATGTCTTCAAGAAATTTCTGGTAGACAAAGGAAACGTCGACGATGTTTGGTCCAAAGCAGATTTCGTTGTTGAGGCTGAATACGAAACCGGCGCGCAGGAACAACTTTATATCGAGAACAACGGAGCTATTGCCATAGCGAACGCGGACGACGGGGTAACCGTCTGGGGATCGATGCAGTGTCCTTACTATGTTCACAAAGCCTTAATCAAATTGTTCGGTCTGCCGGAAGAAAAAATTCGCGTGATTCAGACTGAGACTGGCGGCGGCTTCGGCGGCAAAGAAGAATATCCGTCGATGATTGCCGGGCACGCCGCGTTGCTGGCGTGGAAGTCCGGACTACCGGTGAAGATGATCTACGATCGCGCGGAAGACATGGTCGTGACGACCAAGCGTCATCCTTCCTACACGCGACACAGGACCGCCGTCACCAAAGATGGAAAGCTGTTGGCACAAGAGATCGAGTTCGTGATCGATGGCGGCGCCTACTGCACTCTGTCGCCAGTCGTGTTGTCGCGTGGCACGATTCACGCGGCCGGGCCTTACTTTTGTCCGAACGTGCGGATCAAGAGCACCGCGGTTGCGACGAACGTGCCGCCGCACGGAGCTTTTAGAGGGTTTGGCGCGCCGCAGAGCATCTTCGCTTTAGAACGTCACATGGACAAAGTTGCGAAGACGATCGGGTTGAGTCCCGAAGAATTTCGCCGCCGCAACTTCATTAAGGAAGGCGAGACAACCGCGACCAATCAAATCATTCGTGAGAAGGTTGATTTGGAAGGCTTGCTGAGCCGGGCGTTTGAGTTGACTGATTATCATGCGAAGCGCGAACGGTTCGCTCGGGAAAATGCTATCTCAAGTGAGCCCTCCCTGACGGTCGGGCTAATGCCCCGCTCGTCATCACGTGCGGACGATGCAGCACGGGGCACTAGCCCGACCGTAAGGGAGGGCTCAAACGGTTCCCCGCGATTACGAAGAGGCATCGGCTTTGCTTCGTTCATGCATGGCGCGGGGTTCACTGGTTCCGGCGAAGTTTATTTGCAATCGGTGGTGGGCGCGGAAGCGACCGCTGAAGGCCGCGTGAGAATTCTGGCCGCCAGCACTGAGATTGGTCAGGGCACGAATACGATCTTCGCGCAGATTGCCGCGGAAACTCTGGGTGTCGCCTACGAATTGATTGAAGTAGCTCAACCCGACACTGCTAACGTCCCGAACAGTGGTCCAACTGTCGCTTCGCGCACCAGTATGATCGTCGGTAAGTTGGTTGAGTCCGCGGTGCTGGGATTAAAACAAACACTCATCGGCAGCGGGCTGTTGAAAGATCCGTTCACGCAGACGGAATTTCAGAAAGCCTGCGCCGGCTATATCGCAGCGCATGGTCCACTGAAATCATTCAGCCAGTATCAGCCGCCGCCGAACGTTGACTGGGACGACGAAAAATATCAGGGTGACGCGTACGGCGCGTTTGCCTGGGCCGTTTATGTCGCGGAAGTCTCTTACGATCCGCTGACCTACGAAGCGCATGTCGATGACTTTGTCGCCGTGCAGGAAGTTGGTCGCGTGATCAATCCGGTACTCGCTGCGGGGCAAATAGAAGGTGGAATAGCTCAAGCGATCGGCATGACGCTTTATGAAAACGTCGTCTGGCAAAACGGTCGCATGGCGAATGGCCAGATGACGAACTACATCATGCCGACCGCCGCCGACATTCCCTCAATCCGCGTTTACTTTGAAGAGAACCCATACGCGTTTGGGCCAGCCGGAGCGAAAGGCATCGGCGAGTTACCGATGGATGGACCAGCGCCGGCGATCCTCAATGCGCTCGAAAATGCGACGGGTGCGAGTTTCAATCACATTCCGCTGATGCCCGAAGCGATGATGGAAGGCCCGGGGCATAACTCACTCGGTAAGGCCCTCGTTTGAGATTCTCTGCGCCACCTCGGCGTTCTCTGCGTCTCCCCGGTGAGTGTATTTGGACCATTACTCAACGCAGAGGTCGCAGAGAATACGCAGAGAGAAACTGAAAATAGCACTACCACTCAATCTGATTACTTGATTACTCTCGCGGTCATCACCAGAATCAGGGCCGTATCATTGAACCCCGCAGTTCCTACTATCACCTTCTCGCCCTCACGGATCTTTACGTCGCTATGAATTTTGGCCTCGTTCCCGGGAACCGATAGGGAAAAATCAAACTTGCCAAGCTGAATCTCGAACGCGCCGGAAGGCCCCGAGCTGAGGGCAATCGAACTGGCGTTAAATTGATAGTTCATAACTCTCTTTGCCGTTAATCCGGGGCCGGTAGATGAGGGCCAGCCAATCTCAGCCGAGCCTCTGCCCTCGACATACCCTCCGCGCTCCCCACGGCTGTCTCTGGTTCGTTGAACGATCGAGGTCAATAGATAGTATTCCTTGTAGCTCAGCGTCCTCTGTAATTCGGCAATCGCGTCTTTCAATTCGGCCGGGTACTGATTGAGCGTGGTCGGCTGGTTCGACGCCAGGAGGACGTGCATGCGCAGCTCGATGTCGGGACGCGCTGCTTCAGGTTTATCCATGCGCTTGATCGCTTCTTCGATTGCCGCGATATTCTCCGGAAAGTCGCGGACAGTAATGGTCCGAAATTCATTGCTGGCAGAGAGCTGCGCTCCCTTAAAGCCGCTGGTTAAGAGCCGGATGACCGGGACTAAGTCTTCGGGCGCCCGGTTCTGCACCTCAAACACACGATTCTTAAAGCCGGTGTTAGTGACATAGTTGTCCGAAGCGGACGGAGTCGGTGTGGTCTGCGCGTGCGCCAGCATCGTCACGGACATGATTGCGATCAAGAGTGCGGTTATCTTGGTAATGGTTCTGAACATGATGTCTCCTGTTATCGGTCGTTGGTTCTGGGTTCTGGCTCGCCCTTGTATTGATTGTCTTCCCGGGCCCCTCGCTTGTCCGCTACCAGCCAGATGATTCTGATGTTCGGGTTCGAGGTCTGGATCTCGATGCGCGAGACCTCTGATGCTGAGGCGCGCTCTGATGGTGACACTTGAGGAGCGGGCGTATCCAGTTCTCTTGCCGACTCAAATTGTTTAGACGTTGGGCGTGACAACGTCATCTGTCGTACCGGTTTTTGTGATCGCTGAAATTTCGGCGAGGAGCCCTTCAATTGATGTGACGGCGTGGATTCTGGTTCCTGATTCGAGGCAGTGTTACGGGCGATCCGAATTGTCGAGACCAGGTCTTGCGGCGCTTCGCGCGCTCCATGCCAACGCACGAACATGACAGCAGAGGCAACCAGCATCAGGGCGAATGCCGAAGCGTAAATCCACCGGTGACCGAATCGCGGTCTCGATAACATGCCGTCCCGAGTGATCTTGGCGAGCACATTGTTCCTAATCTCATCATAGAACTGCGCATCAAACTCCGGCAGCGCGCATGCTTCGGTTAACAGAGTGTTGCTTTTGCGAAATTCGTGAGCCAGCCGGTCACACTCTTCACAAATCGCGAGGTGGTTGGCAATCTCACGATGCAGACTGCCCGAAAGATCGCCCGCAACAAAAAGCGGCACATTTCGGCTCGCGCGTTTACAGTTAAGTTTTCCCATGATGACCACCTCGGCGCGAGAGTTTCTCGCAATAAGTTTTTATCTTGGCGCGCGCAGAACTTACCTGCGAACGCACAGTGACTGGCCGCGAGCCGAGCGCTCGCGCAACCTCTTCGGTCGACAGGCCTTCGAGATCGCGCAGCACCAGAGCCGCGCGTTCCTTCGTCGAAAGCACATGAAGAGCACGCCGCACCAGGGCCAGCTGTTGTTGGCGCAAGGCCCGGGTTTCTGGATCTGTCCTTCGGTCTTCGATCTCCGGGCGCTCTTCACCGGAATTTATCTCGCTTAATCGGGTCGTCATCATCGAGCGCTTCCGGTGCGCCAGGTCATGGCAGACATTGATCGTGATCCGGTACAGCCAACCGCGAAAGTCCTCTCCCGCACGAAAGCGACCGAGGTATTTGAAGACCCGAAGATAAACCTCCTGCGCCGCGTCCCTGGCATCATCACTGTTTCCCAGCATCCGCCAGGCGATTGACACGACCCGCTGCTCGGTCGCGAGCATGATTTGCTCAAAGGCGAGCGCGTCACCCGCCCGCGCGCGCATTACCAGAATCGTGAGGTAATCCGCACGGTTCTCTTCGTCAGCGGGTATATCGTTAGCGTTAGCCAGAAAGACGTGAGCCATCTCAGCAACCATATCTTCTCGGGGTTCCATAACGACTACCTCAGAAACGCGAAAGTCGTTGAGAAGTTTCTGTAAGTTGGCGTGAAGCGTAAGGCGAAGGCCATTTGATTTGCTTTTCGCGAGATTGGAGTTCCTCAAGCCTTTGTCCGGAATGTCGACGAGACGAACAGGCTACGGAACCGGTCGCGCGAGCGACCGGGTAGTTTCCTTGAGATTACCCGCTTGCTGGCGCAAGCGGTTCCGTACCAGGTTGATTCTTCACGAACGATCTGAACTTTAGGCAAGGCCATTCCTCAAACGCTCTGCTATGTAGCTGGGACTACGTGATATTCTTTGTCGCGGAGAGCTTTTATAAATTCCAGAAGACATAGCGTGTCTTACAAGAATATTCGCCGCCGGTACGACCGAAATCGAGCGTAATGCCGGCCAAACATTCGTTGACATTGATCGTGCTTCAGAGTAGAAAGCTCATCATTCGGTCGTAACGGCAGCGGATTAATTCACTCGAATATTATCAACCAATCCGCAGGTATGAGTCGCACCCGCCCTAATCCTTTCGCCGTCGCGAGGTAATCCAGACTTGGCTGCCCGACAACTTTCTCACTATCGCATCATTGAAAAGCTGGGTTCCGGCGGCATGGGCGAAGTGTTCCTGGCGCAAGACACCAAGCTTGAACGCAAAGTTGCGATCAAGATGCTGCCCGCGAAATCGATCGACGATGCGCAAGCCAAAAAGCGGCTCTTCCGTGAAGCACGGGCCGCCGCCACGCTCGATCATCCGAATATTTGCTCGATCTATGAAGTGAATGAGGACGGAGACTGCCTCTTCATCGTCATGCAGTACGTCGAGGGACAAACGCTGGCGATGAGACTGGTGGAGTCGCCGCTTACACCCGATGAGGTCATCGACATCGGCATCCAGGTGACTGAGGCGCTGTCGGAAGCGCATGCCCGCGGCGTCATCCATCGCGACATCAAGCCCCAGAACGTCATGATTACCCGGCGCGGCCAGGTCAAGGTCCTCGACTTTGGTCTCGCACGCATGACACCGAACGAGCTATCCACAGATCCCGAAGCTAAGACGGTAACCCAGTTGACTGAAGAAGGGTCGATCGTGGGTACGGTCGCCTATATGTCTCCAGAGCAACTCAAGGGGCAACCGGTCGATACACGCACTGATCTTTTTTCGCTGGGGGTGATGCTCTACGAATGCGCCGCCGGCAGACCTCCGTTCACCGGCACCAGCAAGATTGAAATCTCTTCAAAAGTTCTCCAAGTCGAACCACGCAAGCCTTCAGAATTAAATCCCGGAATTCCGTGGGGATTGGAAAGAATCATCCTTAAGGCGATGGCCAAGGACGTCGGCGACCGTTACCAAACACCCGACGATGTGCTTCGGGACCTAAAGGAGTTGCGCGCATCGTTATCCGGAGCAACGGAGCTGTTGCCGAGCCCCAGTACCACCCATCAAACTTCTTCTGCAGGCCCCGTGGAAGTCGCTCAGAATGCGCTGCGATTGCGATGGGTTCAGGTCCTTCTGGTTGCAGTTCCGGTTTTGATTATTGCCACCTGGATCGCTCTGCGACTGTGGCATCCCGCGCCTTACCAGCCAACCGCAGAGGCGAAATTTTTCTACGATCAGGGTCTCTCATCATTGCGCGCCGCCACTTATTTCCAGGCAAGCAAGACACTGAAGCAGTCGGTCACGTTGGATCCTCAATATGCTCCGGCGCACGCGCGGCTGGCCGAAGCGTACCTGGAAATAAGCAACACAGAGCAAGCGAAAGACGAAATACTGGCCGCGAATTCGTTGGCCGACAAGCGCGGCCTGGCAACGGTCGACAAGCTAAACCTCGACGCGATCAATGCCACGGTTACGCGCGATTTTCCCAACGCGATTAATTCTTATCAAAAGATTGCGGATCAGGCGACCGGCTCTGAGAAAGCCAATGCGTATGTCGATCTGGGCCGTGCTTATGAAAAAAGTGAGCAGCCTGATAAGGCAATCGAGAATTACCTGAAAGCAGCGACGCTGGATGCGCAGTCCGCCGGTGCCGCACTGCGTCTGGGAATCGCGTACAGCCGCAAGCGTGACACGGACAATGCTGAAAATTCATTCAAGCGCGCTGAAGAAATCTACCAGGTGCTCACTAATAGTGAGGGCTTGGTCGAAGTAGTTTTCCAGCGCGGCGTGCTTCTCTACGGCACGGGCAAACTGGCTGAAGCAAGAAACGAATTTGAAAAGGTCCTGGGCATGCTGAAAAGCCAGGACAACAACTATCAACTAACCCGGGCGGAACTGGAATTGAGCCTGGTCTCCCGAGACGAGGGGAACATCGAGCGCGCCAAACAGTTGGCCGCCGATGCGATTCGGGTTGCACAAGCCAGTGATCTCAAGAGTGTCGCGGCCAACGGTCTAATCGATCTGGGCCTGGCCATCATGAGCAGGGATTTTGATGAGGCCGGCAATTATTTTCAGCAGGCGCTGGAACTGGCGCGGCGCGATAAATCACAGGCGATCGAAATGCGGGCCCACCTGGCGCTGGGTCGAGTAGCTTTTCAGAAAAATGACAATGACACGGCCATCTCTGAACTGCAGACGGCCTTGAACTTCTATAAGGCCGCCGGCTATCGCCGCGAGACTTCAATTGCCCTGTCGGTGCTGGGGCGCGCTTTTCAGGACAAAGGTGAAGACGACAAGGCGCTTACGCTCTTTGAAGAGCAAAGCGAATTGGTCAAACAAGCCGGGGATGAGTCCGGCATGGCTGATTCGCATATGAACCTGGGCATGTTGATTGGCGTCAACCAGGAGAAGTACACCGAAGGACTGACGCATTTGGATGAAAAGCTGCGAATCGATCAGTCGCGTCACTCAGAACGCGGCATGGCTTACGATCAATTGAGTCGCGGCAATTTTCTCTGGCAACTGGGGCGCTACGACGAGGCGGGGGCGGCACTCGATGCGGCGTTTGAGTTGGCGAACAAGAAGGAAGCGCAACTGAAAGATGTGCTGGCCATGGTGCACATGTATCGGGCGCGGATGGCTGTGAGCCAAACTCGTTATGCGGAAGCAAAGAAGGAAGCCCAACTGGCGTTGGGTTTGAGCGAAAAGTTTCCCGACGTGGCGCTGCAAGCAAAGTCGAGTATGGGACTGGCACAGGCTAATTCCGGGTCGCCGGGGGACGGACGAAAGACTTGCGAGGAAGCGTTGACCATGGCCCAAACATTGAAATCGCAACCGCTCACCACGAGCGCGCAATTGGCCCTGGCTGAAGTAATGCTTCTCAGCAAAGACCCGTCAGCGGCGCTGCAAACCGCCAACGATGCACAAAAAATATTTGGACAAACAGGTCAGAAAGATTCAGAATGGCGCGCGCTATTGATTGCGGCACGCGCCAACGACCTCGCGGGAGACAAATCGACTGCGCGCGCCTATGCTTCGCGAGCCGACGCAGCTTGCAACGCATTACAGCAAGTCTGGGGAGTTGATGCGTATCAAGCTTATCTGCGCCGGCCCGATATTCAAATGTACCGCAAGCAACTTGCCCAGATATTGACGGGCGGAAACTAGAACTAACGACAGCTCAAGAAAAGGAGAATCAACCATGACATTTCCCTCAACGATACTTCACGGTGCTGGCCCGGGCGATCCAGGTGGTGGTGGCGGTGGAGGTAAACGACCGCCCAAGAAAGCTGCCAAGAAAAAACCGGCGCCTAAGAAGTAGCTTCCGCGCCAACTAACCAACAGCCGGTGGCGCTGTGCGTTTTGAATAATAAGCGCACAGCGCCGGCGGCATCTTCATTAAATTCGCAAATCCATATCTCACAAGTGGTGTTAGACCAGAAAACAGGCGCAAGCGCAGAACTGCTGAACATTGAGAAAGGCGGCAAGGTGATGCCGCTGGCGAAGTTCCTCAAGTCGGCCGAACAAAAGAGTCGCTTGTCACGCCCCGAGCGTTTGCGAATCATCGAGCAAACGCTGCTGCTGCTTGAAATGAATTACGTGCATCTCCCGCTAAAACAAGCGATGCACGCGATCAATCCGATTCAGCGATTGAAGCTGCTGAAGTACCGTCTCGAAACCAAAGGCAGCGAGATGGAACCGGTAATGCAATTCCACTCGCGCTTGCTGGAGATATTCGCGTCGCTGCGTGACGTGCACACATCGTATTTTCTGCCGACGCCGTTTATTGATCAGTATGCCTTTCTGCCGTTTCTGGTTGAACAGTATTTCGAATCTGACGGCAAGCGCGGACGAGTAGAGAAGTTTTTGGTTTCGCTAGTGCTGGATCAGATTATAGAAACCAGCGCTGCCTCTTCATCAAACGCTGCTTTCTTTAAGCCGGGGGTCGAAGCCCTTTATTGGAACGGCGTACCGATTCGTCGCGCGGTTGAAATAAATGGCGAGAACCAGGCCGGCAGCAATCCTGAAGCGCGATTCGCGCGCGGGCTCGACAATCTTACCATTCGCCCACTGGATACTTCGCTGCCGCCAGACGAAAAGTGGGTGGACATTACTTATAAAACGGCGGCGGGAGAAATTCTGACGTTGACCCTCGAGTGGCTGGTTTACAACGCGGGCGGCGAACCCGCCACCCCTAAATCAGAGCAAAAAAGGCGCGCCGCCATCGATGTTAAGAAATATAAGATTAACGAGTTCAAGAAAAGGTTTTTTGCAAAACCCCGGTCGATCGCGATAAGCAAGGCCTTCCAGGAGGTCTTTTATGCCGAAGTGCGGAAAGTCAGCAATCGCGAGTTCGGGTACCTGCGACTTTTCAGCTTTGAGGTCAAGGACGACAGAGAAACAATCGACGCCTTCATCAACGAAGTCCGCCGAGTCATTACCGGTGCGAATTTTCCTCAGCAGGGCCTGATCATTGACGTCCGCGGGAATCCGGGCGGAAAGATCCGCGCCGGCGAGAAATTGCTGCAACTGTTTACTCCGAACCGGATCAGACCGGAGCTGTTTGAGTTTATTAATTCACCGCTGAATCTCGAGATTTGCCGTAGTGCGCCAAAGCGAATGGATCTTCTCCGCTGGGCGGACTCGATTGCTGAGTCCGTGAAGACGGGCGCCACTTACTCGATGGGGTTTCCGCTCCAACCAGAGGAATGGTGCAACGAAATCGGGCAGGTTTATTATGGCCCGGTAATTCTGACCACAGACGCGCTCTCCTACAGCACCACTGACATATTTGCCGCAGGTTTCCAGGACAACCGAGTTGGTGAAGTTCTCGGCACCAGCGACAACACCGGCGCGGGCGGCGCAAATATGTGGTACTACGAAGATCTAATCAATGTTCTGGGCAAGCGTGCTAAAACTCAGTTCAAGCCACTGCCGCGAGATACTGAACTGCAGCTGGCGATGCGTCGCAGCGTTCGCATCGGACAACGCGAGGGTCGCCCGCTGGAGGAATTAGGGATCACTCCGGATCATCGCCACCACATGACCAGGCGCGACCTGATGAATCGCAATAGCGATCTCGTGAGGAGAGCGGCGCGCATTTTGAAGATGAAGCCCGTCTATTCTTTGTCCGTGCAACCGGTGAAGGGCGGAAACCGCGCCTTAAGAATCACTGCTGCTTCAAAAGTTCAGCCGCGCGACCACAAGCTGCGCATCTCTCGCGTGGATGTTTTTGTAAATGGCCGCCCTCATAAATCATTGAGTGCCCGCAATGGCGCGCTGCTCCGCAAGACCGTGTCACTCGGCAGATCACAAAAGTTCGATTGGCTGGTGCAGGCCTTTGACCACAATAACAATTTGGTTGCTATTGCCCGCCGTCATAAATAACCAACCTTTCAACTTGCTGCGAACGTGATATGCTTTGTGCTTGCGATGAGAAAAAAAGCACTCGCCCTGGTCTTATTTGTCCTTTCGTCGCTGTCGCTCGCCAATGGTCAGCCCAGACAGAGCAAGTCCGAGGTACTGCGCAATGTTGAGTTCAATAACATTGATATGGGCTCGATCCTGGCTGCTCTCGCCAACGAATATGATGTCGCCATCGGGCTTGAGGCCGATCCGGAAAAGCCCAGGTCTCAAATCTCGTTCCATCTCCAGAACGTCATCTTTTCCCAGATACTTGACGGAATTGTTCAGGCTGAACCGCGATACAGTTGGCGCGAAGATGATGGAAGCATCCATGTGTTTCCGGTTAACAAAGGTTTCGACTTGTTGGACTCGCGAATTCAGAGTCTTCAATTGAAGGACGTTAACCGCGCCCTGGCAATTAATCGATTGTTCGGCCTACCAGAGGTCCAGGCGCTGATCTTGTCAAAGAATCTAAAGCCGATCCTGCCGAGTCCTTTAGACCGCGCCAGGGACGAAAAACTTTCTTTTGATTTACGCGACGTGACTTTGCGCCAGGCTTTGAATCAGATCGCGCACGCAAGTGGCTCAAATTTTTGGGTTATTCGCCGTTATCCCAATGGCACCTTCGAAATCAAGCTGCAGTGTTGCTAATCTCACCTGTTGATGGAAGACAAAATCAGAATAGCTTGTGTGGTTAATGACGAGGCGCGAACCTTTGAGGCCTATTCGATGGAGCGCCTGCTCGATGTGCTGCGCGAGCAATTGAGCCTCACTGGAACCAAAGAAGGTTGCGGTGAAGGTGAATGCGGAGCCTGCAGCGTTTTGATTGACGGTCGACTAGTCAACAGTTGTCTGGTTCCCGTGGCACAGGTCGCCGGTTGCGAGATCAAAACGATCGAAGGTATTGCGCTCGGCGATGATCAATTGCACAAGGTGCAGCAGGCCTTCATCGAATGTGGCGGGGCCCAGTGCGGTATCTGCACGCCGGGAATGGTGATCGCCGCCGTGAGCCTGCTGGAAAAGAATCCGCAGCCGACTGAAGCAGACATTCGCGAAGGGCTTGCGGGGAATCTGTGTCGCTGCACTGGCTATATGAAGATTTTTGAGTCGGTCGTGAGGGCATGCAGAGGACAGTAGCAATGCCGAAGCTTTACGATGAGCTGCGGAATCTGATCAACGCCCTCGAGCATGCCAAGATCGACTATGCTCTTTGTGGTGGAATCGCGATGGCAATACACGGTCGCCCCCGGACCACAGTTGACATCGACATGTTGATTAGGGAGGAATCCTTATCCGACACACTTACAATTGCTGAGGAGCTTGGTTATACAATACGCGGGCTGGACTTGAGCTTCGGAAAGGATGAGATCGAGATCCGGCGCGTGCCGAAAATCGATCCGGACACACGATTTGTGCTTACACTCGATATGATTCTCGTAACTGAGGCGATTCGAAACGTTTGGGAAGCGCGCGTCACGGCGAATCTGGAGGGCGGAAAACTCTGTTGTTTCCAAGGAAGGACTTATAACTATGAAGACAATAGCCGGGAGACCACAAGACATCGCTGACATAGTTGCTCTGAAGGAGGATTCGGATGGCAACAGTTGATATGTCCGCGAAAGCTGTCACTGCGCGACTTAAGCTGGTTTCTGAACTCAGAGAGCTGTGCTTGCTCCTCGGCACCGCTAAAATCGAATCCAAGCCTTCCGTCCAGCACCGACGCACCAAAAAGAGTGGTCTTAACAATCAGAAGAATTCCAAGTGAGAGCCTACGTTCCCAAGTATCAACTCATTTCTCCACCAACACTGAGCGAAGCTCTCGATCTTCTTTCGCAGGACAACGGAGCCTGGAAACCTTTCGCCGGCGGCACTGATCTGATGGTCCTGCTCGAAGCCGGAAAGCTGCCGCAAAAAAATTACGTCAACATTTGGAATCTAAAAGAGCTGCGCGGAATCGAGGTGAGCGATGATCACGTCACGCTCGGCGCGTTGACAACGTACACCGACGTGCAAGATCACGCAGTGCTGCAGAAAGAATTTCCGATGTTGGTGCAAGCAGCGAGGGAAACAGGCGGCATCGCGATTCAGAATCGCGGGACGCTGGGCGGCAATATCGTAAATGCATCGCCTGCGGCAGACTCACCGCCGGCGCTACTCGCCTATGACGCTGAACTTGAATTGATCTCTAAACAGGGCGTGCGACGAATTCCGTATTCCAGATTTCATAGCGCCTATAAGCAGATGGACCTGCGGGCGGGCGAGTTGTTGCAAGCCATTCGTTTGCCGCGCCTGAGCGATCGATTTGATTACTATCGCAAAGTTGGCACGCGCAAGGCGCAGGCAATTTCGAAAGTTTGTTTCGCGGGAGCGACTCGAATTGTTGAAGGTAAAGTCGCACACATTCGCATAGCGCTGGGAAGCGTCGCGCCGATCCCGATTCGTTGTGAGAAAACCGAAAGGTCACTGAACAATCAGCCGCTGGATAGCGAGACGATTGCGCTTGCTGTATCGACTTTGACTTCCGAGATTGTTCCGATCGATGACATTCGTTCGACGCGCGATTATCGTTTGCGCGTTTCATTGAACCTGCTTCAGGATTTTCTTTCACGTGCGACGGCGTCGTGAGTGGCACGGGCGTCCCGCCCGTGAGTCACGCGCAAGATGCACGTGCCACCTCAAACTGCAGTTAGTGGCGCATCCTCACGTGCGCTACAATCGCGTCTCGAATTTCATGAAGGTTATCGCACCCCCTGCGAAAGTTTACCTGTCTGCTGCGATTGCGGCGTTTCTCTTTTTCTTTGTAACCAACTCGTTCTCACAAACACCGCCAGCCACGACGGTGTCCGATCGTCCCGTGAATGTGCTGGTCCTTGGTGATTCAATTTCATGGGGACAGGGTTTGAAGGATGAGCACAAAGCCTCGTCTCTTGTTAAGAGTTGGCTGGAGCAACAAACCGGACGGGAAGTGCGCCAGATGATCCAGGCCCATTCGGGAGCGATCATCGGCTCGGCAGATCTTGCAGAAGACAAGACGGCGCGCGACGCGGCCGCCGAGCTCGATGGAGAATTGAGTCGCGCATATCCAACCATTAACGATCAGATCGATTATGCCCTGAAAGCGTCCAATCCGGCGGTCGTCGATCTGGTAATGGTAAACGGATGCATTAACGATGTGGATTCACGTCAATTATTGAATGCGGCGAACACCCCCGACAAAATCCGCGAGCTGGCCCAGGCGAAATGCGGCCCTCCGGTTGAGGCCCTGTTGACACGCATCACGACTGCGTTCCCGAAGGCTCATGTCGTGATCATTGGTTACTATCCGATTCTTTCCCAGAAGACCGCTAACGATTTATTCATGAGAGCGTTGGCGAAAAGGTTTTATACGCCCGAGCCCGGCGCGCCGAAGATGCATGACAAAATGTTGCGTGCCCGCCTGATTGCGAACTCGCGCGAGTGGTATGAAACCTCTGATCAAATGTTGGCGGCGGCCGCCCGCAAAATCGACGCCCAATTGGCAACTCGTGGCTCGGATCAGCGAGTGCTGTTTGCTGATCCTGGTTTCCGCGAAGAAAACGCATTCGCTGCCGGGGAGTCGCGGTTGTGGGGATTCAATGCTTCATGGCTAAGAAAAATGCTCGTCGTGTTGACGCTGGGACGGGTGGAGTTGCGGACCAACGACGAACAACGAAGTCACCGCAGTGACTTGTGCAAATCTTTCTTTAAAAAGCCTGCGCAGGAAACGGCGGACCAGGAAGCGCAGCGAGACGATCGGTTAACGCGATGCAAGCTCGCGGCAGTTGGACATCCGAATCGCAAAGGAGCTGCGATGTATGCGGACGCAATCGGCAGATCCCTAAAGCCACTAATCACTGACACGGGATGGCTCAAGCGAAGCGCACCGTCCGCGATTGCAACCCCCTCGCCTTAGAACAAACAGTCAGGGCACTGTTCTGATCTAAAATTCTCTGCGCCTCCTCTGCGTTCTCTGCGTCTCAGCGGTGGGTGGTTTGAGGCTAATATTCATCGCAGAGGCGCAGAGATCGCTAAGACCGCGCAGAGAAAAACTGCAACAGGACATTACGCGCGGCGGAATCCTATTGCCTCATCGGTCGCACACGTGCTAAATGTCCGCTGATGGAGGATGAACATTTATGAATGCAGACCTTTCAGAATTTCGCCGCGGCGTAGTCGCTCCAGTTGAATGTATCAAGGAGGGGTGGGCGCTAATCAAAGATCAGTATTGGCTGTTCCTGGGAATTTCGTTGGTGGGCATTCTAATCGGCGGCGCCGTCCCGATAGTTCTCCTCGGACCGATGATGATTGGCATCTTTCTTTGCCTGTTGCAGAGACAGCGCGGAGAGGCGGTTGAATTCGGCACGCTATTCAAGGGCTTCGAACAATTTGTTCAGGGTCTGGTGGTGGCAGCGCTGAAAACGATTCCGATCATCATCATCATCGTCCCGTACTACGTTTTCCTGGTGGCGATGATGGCCACGTCAATGCCGCGTGGTCGCCATCCAAGCCCGGAAGACTCGCAAGCGTTTGTGTGGTCCTTCTTTGGAGTTGAAATGGTTTTTGGCGTCGTGATCATGGTGGTGAGCATTTTGCTCGAGATCTTTTTCATGTTCGCCTTTCCGTTGATCGCCGATCGAAAGTTGTCGGGACTGGACGCAGTCAAACTCAGTTTTAGAGCCGGCAAAGCAAACATCGGTGGCATCATCGGACTGATACTCCTGAATGGGCTCTTAGCTTTTGTGGGCGTGCTCTGCTGCATCATCGGCGTCTATTTTTATCTGCCGATCGCGTTTGCTTCCCAGGTCGTCGCTTATCGCCGGGTCTTCCCGGAGATCGGGCAAAAACTTCCGTCGCCGCCCCCTCCGCCGGGAAATTGGGCCTAGTTAATGCATCCTCCCGAGCTGGTCATTCGCGGACGCCGGGTCGTTACTGAGAATTCAGTAGCGCCGGCGTCTATTCATGTCACGCGCGGGTATATCTCTTCAATTTCCATCTTTGAAGATGTTCCCGCCGGCTGCGATCTTGTCGAAGCCGCGCCGGAATCAGTTGTCATGCCCGGACTCGTCGATACTCACGTTCACTGTAACGAGCCGGGACGAACTGGTTGGGAGGGTTTCGAAACGGCCACACGAGCTGGAGCCGCGGGCGGCGTGACCACGATCGTCGATATGCCACTGAATTCGATTCCAGCGACGACCACTATTGAAGGATTAGAGAAAAAACTGGCAGCAACCCGCGACAAGTTGTCCGTCGATGTCGGATTTTGGGGCGGAGTGGTTCCGGGGAATACCGGCGAGTTGGCCAGGCTTTGGGATGCCGGAGTTGTGGGCTTCAAATGTTTTCTGATTCATTCAGGAGTCGATGAATTTCCAAATGTTTCGGAGAGTGACCTGCGCGATGCGATGCCGGAGCTCGCACGTCTGGGCGCTACCTTGATTGTTCATGCCGAAGTGCCCGGGCCTGTTGAAGCTTGCTGTCAATCGGTTAGCGGCGCGAGTACCAGTTCATACGACACGTTTCTTCGATCGCGTCCGCGCGAGGCTGAGAACGAGGCAGTAGCATTAATGATTAAATTGTCGCGCGAAACAGGCTGTCGCATTCACATCGTGCATCATTCTTCGGCGGATGCTTTACCGATGCTCCGCCAAGCGAAGTCATTCGGCTTCCCGATTACCATCGAGACTTGCCCGCATTATTTGCATTTCGCCGCTGAAGACATTCCCGATGGCGCGACTGAGTTCAAATGCTGTCCGCCGATCCGCGAGCGCGAAAATCGCGAACAGCTTTGGGAGGCGTTGCGCGAGGGCACCATCGATTTCGTGGTGTCTGATCATTCGCCTTGCCCACCCGAAATGAAGTTGCGCGAGACCGGTGATTTTATGAACGCCTGGGGCGGTATCTCTTCCCTGCAGCTTCGCCTACCGATTATTTGGACTGAGGGAAAGGCGCGTGGCTTTACGATCGAACGAATCGCCGAGTGGCTTTGCGCCGCGCCGGCTCGGCAAGTCGGCCTCGGTCATCTGAAAGGTTCAATAAAGCCGGGCGCCGATGCGGACATTGTGATTTGGAATCCTGATGCAGAGTTTCGCGTCACACCCGACATGATTCATCACCGGCACAAGTTGACGCCTTATGCCGGCGAGACCCTGAGCGGAGTTGTAGAAAAGACTTTTTTGCGTGGGCAGATGGTTTATGATGGCGGGGATTTTGTTTCAGAACCGCAGGGACAGGTTATCTTTCGTAATAAGAACTAGCCACAAAAAGGCACAAAAAGCACAAAAGGGAAATGCAAAACAGGGAAATGCAAAACAGGAACGAGCCAAGTGCTTTGATCGAGAAATTGCTTCAACCGCCCGAGGCAGACGTTCCGGCTGGTTCTGATGCTGATTTGTTTGTAGCCGGCAAGCTGGTTGTGGAGATAAAAGCTTGCCGGTGCTTAGTCGACGATCACGTTGCGCAACTCTTGGGCTACCTTCGAGCCTCGCGAATCGAGCACGGACTTCTGATTAATTTTGGCAGCCCCAAATTGCAAATTAAGAAATACATTCTCAACAAGGACGGTTAGGCTTTTCTTCTTGCTTCCTTTTGTGCCTTTTTGTGGTTAATTTCTTATGGACTTTACTGAACTGGTCGATCTCACATCGGAACGTCTTGGTGGCGCGGTGCTCTTCGCCAACGACGATTTCTTCGCGCCTAAAGAGAATCTGCTAAAGCCGTCCGCGCCGGTGTTCATCGAAGGCAAGTACACCGATCTTGGCAAGTGGATGGACGGATGGGAATCACGTCGTCGCCGCACGCCCGGATTCGATTGGTGCATCATCCGGATTGGTTTGCCCGGCTTGATTCGCGGCGTGGTTGTTGATACCAGCCATTTCAAAGGCAACTATCCCGAAAGCTGTTCGTTGGAAGCGGCCACCATCGATGGTCTGCCCACGATCGAACAGTTAACGAGTGATTCGGTCCCATGGACTGAGATCCTCTCGCAGTCAAATCTGAATGGAGACTCGCTCAATCCCTTTTCAATCAGTAGTGATCAGCGCTGGACACATCTGTGCTTCAGGATTTTTCCCGACGGCGGCGTCGCGCGGTTGCGGATTTACGGCGAAGTAAAGCCGGATTGGGATCGTTTGACGAAGCTCGGTGGTCAGCTTGATCTGGCCGCGGTAGAAAACGGCGGAATGGTGCTGTCGTGCAGCGATATGTTCTTCGGTCACCGTCATAACCTGATCATGCCTGGCCGCGCGCTGAATATGAGTGACGGCTGGGAGACCAAGCGTCGACGCGGCCCAGGGTTTGATTGGACTATTATTCGGCTCGGCCAGCCTGGCCACATCCGAAGTCTCGAGGTTGACACTTCGTGGTTCAAGGGAAATTTTCCCGAAAGTTGTTCACTAGAAAGTTGCAACGCAGTCGACGTGTCGCTCGAAACTCTGCAGGATCCCCAATTTGTTTGGAAGCCGGTGCTCGCGCGCACGAAGCTGCAGGCGCACACGCGTCATTTTTTTGATGAAGTCATGGATGCCGGCGCAGCTTCTCACGTACGATTCAATATTTTCCCCGACGGCGGCGTGAGCCGATTGCGTGTATATGGCACGATCGAATGATTAGATAATTGATTCATTGATTCATTGATTCATTCCTTCATTGATCCAATGAACCGATGGGTAAATGAATCAATCGATCAAGCGCCTGAATGATTTGAGCGTTGCTGACGCAATAGATGAGTTCCTAAAATACTGCGGCTCGACTGAATGGGCACGAGCGATGGCAGACGCTCGGCCTTTTGCCGGTAAACAAGACCTGTTTGCCAAGGCTGATGACATTTCCTCGTCGTTAAAGGATGAAGACTGGCTGGAGGCGTTTCGCGCTCATCCCAAAATCGGCGAGCAGAAAGCAACTACAGTCCAATCGCACCAGGAACAGAAATGGTCGGCACAGGAGCAGTCAGGCGTGTCAGAGGCATCGGCAGATACGATATCGCAACTTGCCGAGAGAAACGGGGAATATGAAGAGAGATTTGGTTTCATCTTCATAGTTTGCGCCAGCGGCAAATCGCCTGATGAGATGCTGGCGATTCTAAACAGCCGTATCGATAACGCTCCGCGAACCGAATTGCGCATCGCCAGCGAAGAGCAAAGAAAGATTACGCGCCTGAGATTGGAGAAATTGCTTAATCCATGAGCGCCATCACTACACACATCCTTGATACCGCACGCGGCCGGCCGGCTGCGGGCGTGCCGGTTACTCTGGAAGTGGAAGCCGCTGGCGGCTGGATATTGCTCGGCAAAGGAACGACAAACGCGGATGGACGGCTTTCGGATCTGATGCCCGACGAAACCGCGATCGAAGCTGGCGTGTATCGTCTCATCTTCGATACGAGTACATATTTCGCCGGCAATAGCGTCCAGGCCTTCTATCCGCAGGTCGCCGTCGTTTTTAAAATCGAAAACACTGATCAGCATTATCATGTGCCGCTTTTGCTGAGTCCATTTGGTTATTCGACGTATCGCGGAAGTTAAGTGGCACAGACTTTAGTCGTGAGAGGTCAGTACCACCCGCGTGAGCGGGTGGGTCAAACACAGTACGCACGAGTTGATTGCTCCACCCACCTGCTTACGCAGGTGGTACTGACCTCACCCCAAACAAAAAATGATCAATCCAACCATTAGCGAATGGCTCAATCTGATCGTGCGCTGGATACACGTGTTCGCGGGCATCATGTGGGTGGGCACGACCTATTACTTCACCTGGCTCGATGCACGGCTGACTGAAGAAGAAAAAGCAGTACTGAACACCGGCAAAGGCGCGCAGATTTGGATGGTGCACAGCGGCGGCTTTTACGTGGTCGAGAAACGGAAGGTCCCGGATGAGCTTTCACGCAAGCTGCACTGGTTCAAATGGGAAGCGGGTACGACGTGGCTAAGCGGGTTCGCATTACTGATTATCGTCTACTATCTGGGCGGTGGGGCTCTGGTCGATCGCGACGTCTCACAAATTAGTATTGGCGGAGCGATTGGCGTAGGAGTCGCGACGCTCGTCTTTGGTTGGCTCATTTACGATCTGATGATGATTTCGCCGCTGGGGCGAAATGAAAAGTTGTTCGCAGTTCTGGCGTATGTGCTGATCGTCGCCACGGCGTTTGGATTGACGCGGGTACTTAGCGGCCGCGCTGTTTACATTCACATCGGTGCAATGTTCGGCACGATCATGGCGGCGAACGTCTGGATGCGCATCCTACCCGCCCAGCGAAAGATGATCGAAGCAATCAAGTCCGGTAATAAGCCGGACGAAAAACTCGCCGCCCAGGCCAAGCTGCGTTCAAAGCAGAACACATTCATGGTCGTGCCGGTTGTTTTCCTTATGATCAGCAATCACTTTGGCGGGACGACGACGGGTGGATACGATTGGATTCACCTGGCGATATTGATTCCGGTTGGCTGGCTGGCCGCAAAATTTATTCGCAGAGCTTAATGTCAGAAGCCCGACCGTCAGGGATGGCAACGCAATAATCCACGGATGCATGGTCGTTAGCGTTGCCCTCCCTGACGGTCGGGCTTCTGACAAGCGCTACTACTACTTCTTCTTCCCGTTTCCCATCGCCACAATCGTGTCGAATTCTTCTTTGGTTAGCGGCATCACGGAAAGTTGCGACTGCCGGATCAGCGGCAGATTGGCCAGTTTCGCGGTATAGCGAATCGCGGCCAGCGGCACAGCTTCTTTCAGCGGCTTCACCGGTTTAATATCAACGGCCACCCATTGCGGATCGTCAGCTGTAGGATCTGCGTAGGCCGCTTTGGCGACTTCGGCAATCCCGACGACGCACTTGCCAGTGCTTGAGTGATAAAAGAGCACGCGGTCGCCCACTTTCATCTGTTTCAGATTGTTTCGCGCCTGGAAATTTCTGACGCCGGTCCAGTCGGTGCGGCCGTCGCGCACGAAATCATCCCAGGAATACTTTTCAGGTTCCTGTTTAACCAGCCAAACGCCTGATGAGCGGTTCGTTTTCTTAGCGGTTACTTTCTTTGCAGTAGGTTTTTTCTTTTTCGTAGCCATGGTTCGTTGCAGCTTGTCGTTTTCAGTCGTTACAATCCGTAGCGTTCTTCTAATTCTAAACGATCGGACTCAAAAATCGTCGTGGCAAAACTCAAAGAGGGTGACAAAGCACCGGACTTCGCCGTTCCTGACGCAGAGGGCAACGTAGTGCGCCTGAAAGATCTCCGCGGCAAAAAAGTGGTCTTGTATTTTTATCCAAAGGACGACACGCCGGGCTGCACCAAAGAGGCTTGCTCGTTCCGCGATTCATTCGCAAAGTTCAAAAAGCTAGGCATCGAAGTGTTCGGAGTCTCCTTGGATAGCGAAAAATCTCATCAAAAGTTTGCTAAGAAATACGACTTGCCGTTTCGCCTGCTGGCGGACACTGAGCGTAAACTCTCGGACGCATACGGAACCTACGGCGAAAAGAAGTTCATGGGTCGAACCTACATGGGCAATCATCGCATGACGTTTTTGATTGATGAGAAGGGAAAGATTAAGAAGATCTACGACAAGGTTAAGCCTGAGGCGCACGCCGAAGAAGTTCTCGCGGCCTTCAATGAATAGCGCGCGTCGCTGACTATTCAAATCACCCCTGCCGGCCGCCGTGTTAAGCGCTCTTGGTCTTCGCGGCGGCTTTCACCGTTCGCTTCTTCCCTCTTGCCGAAGGTTTTCGTCCCGGCATCAAAACGCCCACCGAACTAAACGAAGGATTCAGGCTGCGATTTCGCTTAGCCGCCCCGGTCTGGGCCTTGGCCAACAACTCGATCTCTTCGTTAACAAAATACATGCGTTGGTGTCGGACGATCTGGGTGCGGATTTCGCGTGTCCAGAGCAAAAGATTGGCCAGCGCGTCACAAACTTCATCTTTGGGGAGTTTCGTTACCTGTGCGATCTCTTTCTGGGTGTGGGCACCGCACCGGATTGCTTCCCTCACGCGATCGGCAGGCGAAAGTTTGCGCAGCATTCGCGCAATGCGGCGCGAATTGAGCGATGTCTTAGTGTCCAGGGTCAGTCGCGAACTGTCTGAGCTTATCGTGCTGCCGTGTTTACCTCTGGCTTTCTTGTATTCGCGCAAAGCCTGGCGGCTCAGCGAAATCTTCTGGCGAATACAGCGCTTGCAGTAAAGATTCAAACCATCTTTACGGGCGCGGCAAACCCCGAATTCAGAGAGGGGCAAGGACTCTTCGCACCGCGGACATCTTTTTAATTCGATCTCGCTAACTTCTGCCAATAACGTCACGTTCGTCTCCCAAAAGAAAAATGAAAAATATGAATTCTGAAAATAAAATGCCTTCGCAGCAGAACCGAAAGCTGCTTGTTCCCCTGATCGCTTAAACCCTATATGACTGGTGTTGGCGATTGCGTTCCGCGGTTGTGCCGGAACAATTCCGCCATCGATTGCCGCCAGTTGCTCTTGCGTGGCGACGCCCTAACTGTCAAACGCCTGCGGAATAACTACGAGGCGTGTCGAGGTGTTCGCTGGAACTGCTGACGATACGTGCGAGGAAAGATGATTGCATTGGTGCTCAACTGATTTTTTCGTCAACCCGTCACTCGCTTACTCTCAACAACAAGGGATCGGCATTATATTTATCGAGAAGTTTTTTGCAACCTGTTTCGTCATGCGTGGTGGTCCAACTGCGATCGAAGATCATTTTTGACGCGAGCCTGTGTGACAAAAAAACTTTTGTTTCGCAACATCTGTAAAGAGAAACGATTACGCGCACCGAGATCAATGATAGCAACTTGCGAAAGAGATAGTTTGCGTGCGCAATGTGATTGCGTGGATCAAAGATCGGTCAATGAAAATGCATGCTTCAGATTTATCCATAAAGCGTTCGCCTATAGTTGGGCGCAACAACTGATAGGACCAACGTAATGGTCCAACTATTAGTTGATTGTGTTTGGGACCCCAACGCACGCGACATCGTTCTTGAAAGTTATGCCCCGCAATTTTTGCAGATAGTGTTACGTGAAACCAATCGTTCCATCATCAATTCATATCACGCACATTGCGACATCCCGAGTTGGTGTCCCGATTTTGAGAACCACATAAGCCAATCCACCAAACTTTTTTCGTGCCGCGTTCGCGTGATTTCATGGATCGTTCCAGCTGAGGGGAAGAACTACACGAAACCAACAAAGGTCCAACTACTTGCGCGCGTGATTGATTGCCCAGGATATCAGTGGTCACGACCTCTAGCCCCGCAGGCGCGCTTTTCTGTGAATGCCACAGGGCTGTGCACATCGGCGAAAGTGCCATTGGCAGAACGAGTTATGGCTCGCGTAAGAGTTTTATCCACAGCTTTTCAACAGATTCTGTGGAAAAGTAAAATCGATTTTGCTGAGGTATTTGTGAGAGTCTAGCGTCGGCGATCCTTCAATCGATAGACAAATTTCAAGCCTGACCAAACGTCATCGATCGCGCAAACCTTCACGTCGACAAGTCCCGCGGCCAAACCAATATCGCGTACGATATTTTCGGTAACGTCTGTTTGCACTCCCGATGTTTTCTTTGGCCAGGACACCCAAAACATTCCGTTGGGTTTTATTTTGTGCGAGTGCTGCGCGAATGCATTTGTGAGAATTTTTTGACTCTTCACGAAGACCAGGATGAAATCGAGATCTGGCCCCTTAGAAAGCGATCGAATCTTGACGTCCCGTGGCAAATCGAGTCGCTCTACGAAATTCTCCGGAGCATTAACAAAAGCAATATCAAAGCCTTCCTTGATTCCTAACTTCTCAACCAGCGGTGTTCCTGAATAACCAGCCATGTCAGTCAATCTGATTCAAGAGATCTCATTCGCTAGTTTCTACTTCACCAAAATGGATGCCGCGTTTCTCGCGACCTGCGGCAATCGCGACAATCGCTCCCGCAAAAACAGTCACTGCAGTTAGTGACATTGCGGCGGCGTAACTCATCTTCTCAGCGAACAATGCTTCGATGTAAGCGACGGAGCCGGCCAGCAATACGCCGCATTGATAAGCAAAGCCGGGAAGAAATCCGCGCACTGAGTCAGGCGACAACTCTGACAGGTGCGCTGGAATAATTCCCCACGCGCCTTGCACCATGAACTGCAGCAGGAATGCGCCCAAAATCAACAGCGCCAGCGAAGGAGCGAACGCCCAGAGCGGCACGACCGCAATCGCGCATACCAGTGCCACGATCATCGAGCGCCGGCGCCCCCATCGATCAGAGAGATATCCGAAAACCACGCCACCGATAATTGCGCCTACCATAGAAAGCGCGGTGATGAGAACTCTTTCGCGCGGAGCGAATCCCCACTGCCGTTCGAGAAAGGTTGGATACATGTCTTGCGTCCCATGCGAAACGAAATTCATCATCATCAATAAAAGCGTTAGATAAATGAACAATTTCCAGTTCGAGGCAATGCTGCGCCCGAGTTGTCCCCATGATTCGTGTTTTGTTTTCTTCCAGACCTCCGATTCTTTCACTTTGAATCGAACGAATAGGGCCAGCAGCGCCGGCAATCCGCCGATAAAGAACAACGGCCGCCAGCCCCAACGCGGAAAAATAAAAAAGTAAGAGACGGCCGCGAGCAAATATCCCGTCGCATAGCCCTCTTGCAATAGACCGGACAGAACGCCTCGTAACTTCGGCGGCACTTTTTCCATGGCGAGCGAAGCCCCGACACCCCATTCGCCGCCCATGCCGATGCCGAACAGCGCGCGCAGCACCATAAAGGTCGCGTAGTTCGGGGCTAAACCGGAGAGCACTTCAATGATCGAATAAAAAATCAGGTCGAGCATCAAAGGCAGGCGCCGGCCGTACCGATCCGCAAGCAAACCAAAGATAAACGCGCCGACTGGTCGAAAACCGAGGGTCAAAGCGAGCGACAGAGCGATTTCCTTGTCCGTGCGGTGAAACTCCTTCGCGATCGCCGTCAGCGTCACGACGACGAGGAAGAAATCGAACGCATCCAGCGTCCAACCGAGAAAACCCGCAAACAGCGCCGCTCCGTGACCCTCAGAGCTGTTGTTCGAATGTTTCATTGATAATTGAAACGAGATTGATCTTCACTAACGCTAAAACGCGCCGATACTAAACGCTGACAGCAATGGGTTCAAGTAAAGTTTGCGATAAATAATCGTGAAACTAAATTAATCCTGCAAGCGTCAACTCATCCGTGCTGGATCCAACTAAACGTTTTTCAAACCGGGTCGAGAATTATCTGAAGTATCGGCCGCGTTATCCTGCTGCAATTATTCCTTTGCTTGAGTCTGAATGTGGATTGACGCCTGACACGCTGATCGCCGACGTCGGTTCAGGGACTGGATTCATGACTGAATTATTTTTGAAGCATGGAAACGCGGTCATCGGCGTTGAGCCAAACGCGGAAATGCGCTCAGCGGGCGAACGACTGCTCACCAGGTATCCAAAATTCTCCAGCGTGAATGCTACTGCTGAAGCGACCACGCTCCCTGATAGGTCAATTGATCTAATTGTCGCTGGTCAGGCGTTCCACTGGTTCGATCGACAGAAGACAAAGACCGAGTTCGCGCGAATTTTAAAGCCTGATGGATGGGTGGTGCTCGTGTGGAATGGATTCCGCGTCGAATCGAGCGCCCTGGTGCGCGGTTATCAGGAGCTTCTGCTGAGTTATGGCACTGATTACAAGGAGGTCAGCCGCGAGATCGAAGCATGCGATATCGAAACCTTCTTTTCGCCGGGGAAATGCCGGCAAGCGCGCTTTGACTTCAAACAAGTGTTCGACTTTGAAGGATTGAAAGGCCGTCTGCTTTCAGCGTCTTATGCTCCCGAAGAAACCGATCCGCGGTTTAATCAGATGATCGATGAGCTGCATCTGGTCTTTGAAGCCAACAAAAAGAACGGCACCGTCGATTTTGATTATGAAACCGAAGTGTATTACGGCCAATTGGCAAAGAAGTGACCCTAGGGCGTCTATCGCGCCGCAATCTGCGCTAGCGCATGCGCCAGATCCATTCGAGTGAAATTTCCCTGCGGATTGAAGTATGTGTTGCTGCTCTTGATTAAGCCATTCTGCACCGCCACCGCCACATAACCTCTTAACGAAGCCGGAATCGAACTAGCGTCAACATATGTCAGCGCGTAGCTTCCCGTCTCCGCCTGCTGGCGCAAACCTGCGGCGCGTACCAGCGCGATTGCGGCAGTCAGCCTGTCGACCGTCGTGTCTGGTTGGAAAAGCCCGCCAGCCGCAATATTGGGGAAGAGGGCGCCGTTTGGCGATGCCTGAGCGCTTTCAACGAAGACCATGGTCGCCCGGTCGCGTACGTCGGTGTAGCTCGATTGGGCGGGCAAGTACTGCGGCACGCGCGCGCCCTGCACGAGGGCTGCCGCGAGAGCTACTCTGCTTACCCCAAACGCCGGACGAAAATGCGTCCCGATAGGTGACAGCAAGAGAAATCCAAAGCTCTGGTTCATTTCTGCGATCGAGGAGGAATCGAGACCTGCGAGATCAGTCAGCGACGGATAGCCAGCAGACACCGTTCTAAGAATGCCCGTATAGTTCTGTGACCAGACCGGGTTGTTCGACACTACGGTGTTACCTGATGTCGCCGAACCCGTTGCAGTCTCGACTCGGGCTTTCCATGAGCCGCTACCAGGATTTCTGACGAGCGCGCGTTGTCGTCGCCCCGTCAGGCCCGGTGCATTCAATGAATTGCCGGCGGCTTGTGAGGCGCCGCGTGGATCGAGAACTGTCATGGTCAAATTGTTTGCGTTAAGTAGATCGCCCCAGGCTACCTGGATTGAACCGAGTAGCGCATTCGCCGGAACGTTGAGCGACGTATCGCTGGGCGAGCCAGGCATTGCACTCCCGTTGAAGGTCTGCGACGAACTCGTGAAAGCTACTTGACCTTGATATGCGGCACCTCGCCACGCGCCGAAATGTCTCTGCGGAAACGCGGCTTCCAGAACGGCTGCCTGCGCATTCAGCATCCCCGCGCCAACTTCGTACATGTAATACGGCGGTAAAGGCGTCGCCGTGCGTTGCAGGATATCTCGCACTTGCGCCGGCGTCAGGTTTGGATTCGCTTCGAGCATCAAGGCGATCGTACCGGCCACTTGCGGCGCCGAAAAGCTGGTGCCATTGCCGGTCGTGTAGTAAGGAAGTTCGCTCGAGCTCAATGACGCATCATTCGCCGCTAAACCGTCGATCGTAGTGACGGTTGCCAGTGTCGAGGCGCGCAAGCTCACGGTATTGACCGCGGGCGCGACGATCGTTGGGTGAAATAGCGGACTGCCGAAGTCTCCCCGTGACGAGAAGTCGGCCAGTTTCCCCGCATTGTCAGTGGCGCCGGTGCTGATGACCCACGGTGCGACGGAATAGGGATTCAGCGAGTCGGCACCCGGTCCGGTGTTTCCTGCCGAGAAGACCACGCTGACACCGTTATCAGTCAGCATGCGTGTGGCAATGTTGACCGGGTCGTTTACATCAAAAACTGTGTTCGCTGAGAAGCTGCAATTCACCACCCGGACGTTGAACGTCGAGCCGTTTACCAACAGGTAGTCCAATCCTGAAAGAATGAACAGCAGGCTCGCGTCGCCCGCGCTCAGCCCGAGGATATTTGCGCCCGGTGCGACCCCGGCGTATTTGCCGCCGGATTGCTGGCCAGTGCCCGCAATCACGCCCGCAACAAATGTTCCGTGGCCGTAGGCCTGGTCGGTATTCGGTAGAGTGGTCGATAAAACCGGATAGTTGAATCCCACCCCAAGGCTCTGCGTGTCGGCGAGCTTTAGATTCTGTACCACGCGACCAGCAAGATCCCCGTGAGTCCCATCGACGCCGGTATCCAAAACTGCCACGGTGACGCCACGTCCGGAAACCGGCAGGCCGCGATTTGCACTTGTCAAATCAGTATTGCGCTTGACCCTGTCTACGGTCGTTACGTTGCGCGCGGTCGCATCGAGGTTCCATTGAAAAGTGCGATTGCTGTAAATCGATCGCACCGACGAGAGGTGCGAGATCGCGGCCATCCGGGATTTTGTGGTCGTTACAGCAATCATCGGCAGCGCGTGATAGCGCGTACCGCCCAGAACTCCAAGGCTTTGCAGGTCGTTGATGTCGGAATCGGTCGGCAGATGATGATAAACAATGACCGCATCGATATTGCTGTCATCGGTGGCTCGATTCAACAAGACGGCCAATTCAGGATCGACGCTCTGCAAGCCGCTCGTCCCGACGCGCGCAGTCAAGCTGGAAATGAGCGCGTTGACACCAGTGGGTATGAAACTGTCGGCGCCACTGACAGTGATGCCGTCGGCGCCACTAACCGTAATGCCGTTAACCCCGGTAATGGTGATCGCACTGGGCGTGATTGTGAACACGCTGCCGTCGGCGCCGGTCGCGATGATTCCGTCCGCGCCGTTGATGTTTAGGGTGTTATCGGCGCCGCTGACGGTGATTCCGTCCGCGTGATTGATGTTGCGGGTGTCGACGCCGCTCGCCGTGACGCCGTTCGCGCCCGTCGCGATGACGTTGTCGGCACCGCTTACCGTGATTCCTGTCGGATTGCGTAGAGTGACTGAGTCTACGCGATAGGTCGTTCCGTCCGCGCCACTGACGGTGATGCCGTCGGCGCCACTGACGGTGATGCCGTCGGCGCGGGCTATCGACGTTGCGTCGGCGCCACTCACTGTTATTCCGTCGGCGCCGCTAACCGTAATGCCGTCAGCTCCTGAAGCTGTAATGCCGTCGGCGCCACTGACAGTAATTCCATTCGGATTAAACGCGAGCACGCCGTCCGCCCCGCTTACCGTAATGCCGTTTGTATCGTGATAGAGAATTCCGTCAGCGCCGCTGACTGTGATCCCGTCTGCGCCGTTTATTGTGAGTCCCGCCAGCACCGGGACGGAACTGACCATGACTA